>MDTG01387425.1_pt1 | contig 13125 bp, 18 predicted proteins | sample 811421 | NCBI WGS metagenome assembly MDTG01 (sample SAMN05326645, study PRJNA326480) | marine metagenome | isolation source: seawater | place: Pacific Ocean: South East | collected 2011
AGAGGTTGAGGGTGATAAATTATTAAAAACATATGTTAAACAAAAAGTGTTTGATGACTCTTACAACAATCACGCAATAGTTGGAACTTTTTATTTTAAAAAAGCTAAGTATTTCATTGATGGTGTTAAAAAAATATATGAAAACAATATAAGAAGTAATGGTGAATTTTATATTGATAATATTTTCAATACACTAACGGATTTAAACATAAAGATATTTGATGTAGATAAATATCATTGTTGGGGAACACCAAAGGATTTGGATAATTATGAGAATTAAATATTGGGATGAATCAACCAAAGGAACTATTTACAGACTTTCAGATGAAAGAGATGTAAAGGTTGGTTATTTTAAGAATTGTGTTATTGAAGGTATTAGTAATCATTATCCACAACCATTAATCAAGACAGATGAAGAGTTACTTCTTCCCACTATTGAGAAATTTATGTCTCTCAACAGAGGAACTATTTATGAAGAAACTATGGAGTGGGATTGTAAAAATAAAATTGTAGAAAGAATAGAAAAACGACCTGTTTTTTATTTCGTATACAATTGTGCAAATTATTTTCATTGGATTTATGATACTATCCCTTATTTGTATACTTACTTTGAAGAGAGAAAAAAAATAAAAGATTTAAAAATATTAATAAATGTTCCTGATGGGGAGGATGATTTATATAGATTTGTTTATGAAACTTTAAGTTTGTTAGGTATAGAAAAAAATGATTTAATATTTCTAAACCCTAAAGTAAAATATGAAACTATGATAATTGGTTCTTCGTTGACTCACAACAGAATGTCTTTAGAGCCACCACATAGTTCTATGTTTTCATTAATAGATTCTATGATTGGTGATGATTCTATTAACGAAGAAAAAATATATGTCTCACGAAGAACTTGGACACAGAAAAAGTCAGATAACATTGGAACTGATTACACAAAAGAGAGAATGTGTGTTAATGAGGATGAAGTTGTTGAGTTATTTAAAAGTTATGGTTATAAGGAAGTTTTTTGTGAGAATTTTTCAATGAAAGAAAAGGTAGGATTATTTAGAAATGCAAAATATGTTGCGGGTTGTATTGGAGGTGGAATGTCAAATGTTTTATTTTGTAAACCAGACACTAAAGTTATTTCTATAAATAGTCCTGAATTTTTTACAATCAATGAACGATTAAAATATGCTATGTGTCACACAGACTTAATTATGATTGATGACACAAAGTTTGTCAATCGTAAAGAGGATGTAATTATAAATAAAAACGCTTTATCTGTTTCGGGTGGGATGAACTCGTCTTGGATAGTTGACATAAATAAATTAACTAAAAAAATAGAGGAGAAATTATGAGAGTAGCATTATGTCTATCTGGTCCTGTTGGATTTTTATATCACAACAAAAGAGCATATGCTTGGAATCAGGATGTAGACTATAGAATAGGACATGAACATTATAAGAAACATTTGTTTGATGTAAATGATAATGTTGATGTTTTTATATTTAGTTGGTCTGGTGGATACAAAGATGAAATTAATAAATTATATAAACCAAAAAAATCAAAATATGCTGAACAAATTGATTTTAAACCATTGATGAAACACGAGTCAACTAAAGATAAGTGGTGTCCAAGATTTAATCATAAAATAAGTAGATGGTATGGTTTTCAACAGGTTATAAATTTAAAATCAGAATATGAAGCTGAAAATAACTTTAAGTATGATTGGGTTATATCATCGAGATTTGATGAAGCATTTTTATCAGACTTAGTTTTAGAACACTATCCAAATGATGGGAGTATTTATTTTCCATTTAATGGTAATTTTATGCCAAATCGTCCAAGATGTTTAGAATATTTTTATTTTTCAAATTCTGAAGTGATGGATAAATACTCAACATTGTATGATAATTGGGAAGACTATGGTTTTTTCGACCATCACGATGAATCATATCATCACGCTGATAAGTTAGGATTACCTATAGTTATGATTGAGAGTTTTAAGGAAAGTGTTAATCATGACCTTGTTAGGGCTATTTATGATGATTGTCATTATATGGGAGATGAGTATCCTGGAATAGATAAGTTAACAAAATTAAATCAGTATCCAAGAGGTGATGCTCCAAAGGGTGGTAGATTTTAGATGTTACATATTTATACACTACATTTTAAAAATGATTATTGGGTTGATTTACAAGTGGAGTCATTTAAAAAACACATAAAAGTTCCATATAAAAGTTATGCTATTTTCTCACATATGAATCAAGAAATGTATGATAGAAATGAAAATAATTTTGATTACTTTGAAGTTCGTGAAGAGGGTAGACGACTTCACAAGGGTGGACACTATCATCCAACTGATGGTAATAGACACATTTTTCCAATAATTAAAGAAAACTTAAATGATGGTGATGTGGTTATTAGAATAGATTCAGATGCTTTTTTAATTGATGATATAACTGATGAGTTCATAGATAAAATTAATGATAAAAAGTTTATCGCTATGTATGAGCCAGAACATGAGTGGGACTTAAACTATAAAGCTCCACATCCAGCTTTTTATGCTTTTCGTAGTGAGTATCTTAATCAAGGATTGGATAAAGCTATGGGTGAAATGCATGAAGATGGTCAATCAAATTGGTGGGGATTGTTATTAGATTGGTTCACAGATAATAAGATAGATTGGTATCCTTTAAATAGGTCTAATAAAATTAATTTACATCAAATATATTTTGGAATATATGATGATTTAGTTTATCATCATTTCGCTGGTTCAAGGGATAAAATTACAAGAGTTGACAGAAAAAAAGCTGGACAGACTCAATTTGTTAAAATCCCAACAAAAAAAATGATAGAAAATCTTGAAAAAATAAAAGATGAAAATCATTTAATAGACACAGATGTTAGAAAACAATTATCAGAACAACCTGAAGTGTTTATAAAATACTTGAAAGGTGAGTATGAGGGGGAGTTTGAGTAGTGAGTAGAAATCCAAGAGTCTTGTTGTTATATCCACCAGAACAAAATTGGCCTGACACATTGTGTAAACCAAATGGTTCTTTAGCTTATCCGATGTTAGGCGGAGCTTTAAGGGATATGGGTATTGATGTGGAGGTGTATGACGCTTGTGTTGGTAATGATGATGATAACTATAAGGACTTTTTCTTTAATCCAACACCTCTCGATAGTGGATTGTTGAGAACAGGTGTTACTGATGACAGAATTTTAGAGGTTGTAAAAGATTTTGATTTTGTAGGAATAACATCCATATTCTCTCTACAAGAAACAATGGTATTACATTGTTGTAGATTAATAAAGAAACATTTTCCAGAAAAAATATTGTTCTCAGGTGGTGTAAATGCTAGAGCTAGATATGATGTTTTTTTAGATGCTGGATTTGATATAGTCTGCACTTCCGAGTCTGAAATTACAGTCCAAGAAATTATGAAAGTGTATATAAGTGGTGGTGATGATTGGAGTTCTGTTCCAAAGATACTATATAGAAAAGATGATAAAACTATTAACACATCTGGTTTAGGTGAAGTAATTTGGGATTTAGATAAGTTACCAATGCCTGCTTGGGATTTATTACCAAACGAAAGGTATTGGGAAATTGGAAGACCACATGGGGGACATTTTGGTGAGGATGAGGATTTAAAATATGTTTCAATGATGACATCTTTAGGTTGTCCGTTTGCTTGTTCTTATTGTCACATAGCACATGAGAAGAAAGGTTCACTGGCTGGTGAGATTGGTAAATTTAGAGTTAAGTCAGACGAAAGAGTTTTAGAAGAGTTGTTATACTTGAGAGATACAATAGGGGCTAAACAAGTTTTTATAGAAGATGATTCAATTTTTGGTAAAAAGAAAAGAGCTATCAGAATGTTAAAAAAGATAATAGGTCTTGGGATGGATATTCTTGATGTTAATGGTGTAAATGTAATTCATCTTACAAAAAAGACACCAGCTTCTAAGATGTGGTTGCCTGATGTTGAAGTCATAGAGTTATTAGCTGAAGCTGGTTTTAGAGACATTGTTTTACCATTTGAATCTGCTAATCCGAGAATTATTCAGAAATGGTGTTCAAATAAATGGAGAGTAGACAATTTTGACGTTGAAGCATTAGTTAAAGAAATAAAAAGAGTTGGTATGAGAGCAGCTGCTAATTATATGATTGGATTTCCAGATGAAACAGAAGAGGAAATAAATCAAACGATTGAATTTGCTAAGAAAAATATGACTTATGGTTTAGACGCATCCAATTTCTTTTTAGTTATGCCCTTACCAGGAACACCAATGTTTGATGAAGTTATAGCAAATGGTCAACTACCAAAAGATTATAACATAGATAAAATGCAGTGGACAAGGGCAAACATGATAAATACTTCTGTTCCACCTGAAAGATTAGAAGAAATAAGACAAAAAGCGTGGGAAGATTGTAATTTAGCAGATTTTAAAGATAATAGAAAAAGTTGGGTTGTAGCTGATAAAAATACAGGTGAAATACACAAAGGTGGTTGTGAGAGTGTAAATGCAAATAACTTGTCATAAATGTGGTGAAAAGTTTGTGTGTGGAGTAAATAAAAATAAGTGTTGGTGTTTTGATTTACCTAAAGTGAAAATAAAAGAAAATAATGCTTGTTTATGTCAGAAATGTTTATTAAATTGTATAAATAATATTGAGGAAAATTCAAATGAATAAATTTAAATATGATACTAAAAAGTATGATTTTAAACCTTTATTTTGTGATTGGTTGAACACAGATGATTTAACTCAATTACACGAAGAAAAAGAATATCCTGTTTTGAGTAGAGAAGAGGATATGTATATGCATTGGAATCAAATTTACTATAAGAGATGGAGAGAGGATTCATCGATTAATAATTTATATTTAAAGTTTTTAGAAGAGGTTATAAAACCAAGATTTAATGAAGAAATAATATATCAAGAATTACCTGATATTAGAATACATTTACCAAATAATATAGCCGTTGGTGAGTTTCATAAAGATAAAACATACAGAAACGCGGAGTGGGCTGAAAAAGTAAATGAATTAAATTACTTCATACCATTAACTAAAGCTTATGGAACAAATACTTTATGGGCAGAAACTGAAGAGGATAAGGGAGATTATATTCCCTTTGAATCTGATTATGGTGAATGCACTGAGTGGTATGGAAGTCACTTAAAACATGGAAACAAAATTAATAAAACATCAATCACGAGAGTTAGTTTTGATTTTAGAGTTATACCTAAATCAAGATACATACCAAGTGAACATACATCAATTAATATGAAAATACCTTTCAAAATTGGTGGATTTTATGGAGGAATGTTATGAAAAAACCAAATTTAAAATCATCGATAAGCACTAACTATTTTTTAAAATCAGAATCTGTGACACAGATAATTCATTTTAAAGATGGAGTGAAAAGAACATTTTCAGGTATTTTACCTGATACATTAAAACAAGGACAATACACGAAGATGTCAACTGTTGATGGTAGAATGTTAATGGTTAATGATGATAATGTTTTGTGTATAGAGGTTTTTGCTGAGGGCGAAGAGTGAGAGTCTTAGTCACAGGAACGAGTAGTGGGTTAGGAAAATGGTTAAAGAAACAATTTTCTGATTGTGATGAATTTAAAAGAGGTGACAATCTTTTTGATTTTCCAGAAAAAAACTTTTCACCTTGTGGTGGGGCTTACTCTTATAAACCATACGATTTAATAATACATTGTGCTGCTGTCGTGAGTCATTGTGATTGGAGTAATGTAGAGGCAAACTTGTTTGAAGACAATGTTTTTTTGACAAGAGAACTAACAAAGATTCCACATAAGAAGTTTGTATTTATATCATCAATTGATGAAGCTAAAGATTCACCATATGGTGTCACCAAAAGAATTTCAGAGTTGATAGTAAGAAATTTGTGTGATGATTATTTAATATTAAGACCATCAGCTTTATTGGGTAAAGAGATGAAAAAGAATACTTTTCAAAAAATAGTTAGTGGAGAAGATATAGCCTTGACACCAAATACAATTATGAATTATATTTCATATGAAGATGTGTTAAATGCTATAAAGTCTGATATTAGTGGAACAAAAGTATTGAGGTCTAATGATGACATAAGTATAAAAGAGGTTGTTAATATTTTTGATAAGGATTTAAAATATGGTGATATTCATTATGAAGTAGAGTATGTCAAATCTGACATTGATACGGAAAAAACATCAAAAGATAATATTGTTTTATATAAGGAGAAATATGTTAAAGGATAAAATTTTAGATTTATTAGATAATGTTGATAGTAATGTTGAAGATAGATTGAATCATTTTTTAGAGTGTATAGATAATAAAAAAGGTATAGAAGATGTTTTAAGATGGTTACAAGATATAAAAGATAATTTACCAGCTACTGTGTCAGAGATAAACTTGAATGAGGTTAACGATGGTTGGGGATTAAATTCTGAAACAGGAACATTAGAACACAACACGGGTGGGTTTTTTAAAGTCATTGGTGTTAAAACTGAAACCAATATAAGAGAGTCAGGAAAGGGATGGAATCAACCAATGGTGGATCAGGGAACTGAAGCTAGTGTTGTTGGTTTGATAAAAAAGGATAATTTATATTTGGTAGAGGCTAAATTTGAACCAGGTAATTATGATAGAGTTTTACTATCACCTACACTTCAAGTTACATATGATAACTTAAATACATTACACAGTGGAAGAAAACCATTGTTTTCTGAGTATTTTGATGGGGTGGATAAAAAAGGTGATGTCAGATTTGAACATTGGTATCCAGAGGATGGCGGTAGATTTTATAAAAAAAGAGTAAAAAATATGTTAGTGGAAACCAATGATGAAATCAAAATACCTGATAACTTTATTTGGTTAAATATGTATCAGTTGAAAGAATTGTTAAAGTTAGATAATATAATGAATCCACATTTAAGAAGTATCATATCTTATTTATAGGAGTTAAGATGAAGAAGACACCATTAAAAATAAAAGAAATAGTTTTAATAGAGCCAAAGGTTTTTCATGATAATAGAGGTTATTTATTTGAAAGTTACACAGAAAAACATTGGAGTGGTGTAAATTTTGTTCAAGATAATGTGGCTTTTAATCATAAAAAAAATACTATAAGAGGTATGCATTATCAAGAAAAAAACTATCAAGCTAAACTTGTAAGTTGTGTTAGGGGTTCGATATTGGATGTGGTTGTTGATGTAAGGAAAGATTCTAAAACTTTTGGACAATGGGTTTCAGCTATTTTAAGTGATGAGAATCATCACCAATTATGGATACCAAGAGGGTTTGCACACGGATATAGAACATTGGAAGACAATACTATTGTAACATACAAAGCTGATGAGTTCTATGACCCAAGTGATTATAGGGGATTTATTTGGAACGATAAAGATGTTGACATAGATTGGGGAGTATCTGATAATGATGAAATTATATTATCAGAACAAGATAAAAAATTTGGAGAGTTTAATTGTGAATAAAATTCAATTAGAAGACATAGCTCATTGTTTTGGAAATACTTTTGAGACAATAAGAGATAAATACGATAGAATAGATGATATGGGTGTCAATCACGGAAGAGCTATTTATTATGATAGAGAATATGATGTGTATTACAAGATATTTCATAAAGACTACATTAGAAGAACTAATTTTGAAATGGCTATCAAGAAAAACTTTTTTGATGGATTAACACCAGCTTTACTTGGATTGATTGTTGATGGTGGTAGTGTAGTTGGTTATTATTCAAAGGGTGGAAAAGTATTATCTGATAATGAATTTGACACGCATTTGATACCTGATGAATTTACAGAGAAGTTAGTGAGTAAAATGAAAGATACAAACTTATTTTTTTATGATTTTGTTCCATCAAACATAATTAGACTTGGTGATGGACAATTAAGTTTGATAGATTTAGAAAGTGTTTATGAAATAAGTGATTTATTTAATATTGGGAAACATAATGCGAAAATAAAACCTGATTCTTTATATGATGTGGTTTATAATGAATGGAGAAAACAAATGAAACCAATTAGTTTTATACAACCGAGTAGAAATAATTTAAAATATTTAAAATGGAGTTACAATTCAATTAGAAAGAATCTTGGATATATTCACGAGATATGTATGGCTGATGATTTCTCAGATGATGGAACTTGGGAATGGATGCAAGAGATTGCTGAGAAAGATAAGAATGTCAAGATTCACAGAAACGAAGGTCCAACAAGATTAGGACATACAATTCTATACGATACATTGATTAATGATTATGCTACCAATGATATTGTCATGATATATCATGCTGATATGTATGCTTTACCAGGTCTTGATGAAGAGATAAATAAACATATCAAGAAAGGTGTTGTGGTTAGTGGAACAAGAATAGAACCACCACTACATCCAGATGGTCCTGAAAAGATACTTAAAGATTATGGAATTGAACCTGAAGAGTTTAATGAACAAGAATTATTGAGAAATTATGAATCATTTAAAAAAGATACAACCACAGAAGGTATATTTGCGCCGTGGGCTATAATGAAAGAGGACTTCCAAAGTATTGGTGGACATGACCCATTGTATGCTCCACAATCAAAAGAAGATTCAGATATATTTAATAGATTTCTTTTGAATGGATATAAGTTTGTTCAAACTTGGAAAGGGTTTGTTTATCATATGACTTGTAGAGGTTCAAGGTTTGCTGATGGCGCTCAAAGAAATCCAGATGGACAAGTGTTTATGAAAGGTAGAGAGACTGATGAGTGGTTAAAACAGAATCACAAATCTACTCGTAACTTTATTCGTAAGTGGGGACATTTTGTAAAGCATGACGCTCTTTTAAAACCAATCGTTCCACCGAAGTATGATGTTGGGTTCGTTATAACTAGTTGTAGAGATGATGTTTTGTATGAATTAGAACCCTGGTGTTCAAACATTTATGTTGATAGTCAAATAGCTAATGCATATATTGAATCAGAACAATCAGAAACAGATTTTGATTTAAAAGATAGAGTTCAAACTTTATTTGATAAAGGTAGTAATGACATAACTGTTGAATTTGATGCGAATAATTTTAACCAAGATAGTTTTAATATAATAACAAGTTTATCAGAAATATTGGCTAATGATGATTTAGAGGTAGGTGAGTTTGAATTAGGTATATTTAAAGTAACGATTAATAAATTAAAAACATATGAAGAGGATTTAATCAAATGCGAATCTTAGTAACAGGTGGATGTGGTTTTATAGGTAGTAATTTTGTGAAGCATATGGTTAAGAGTTACTCTAACTATGAGATTACAAATTATGACAAACTAACTTATGCTGGTGACAGAAAAAATGTATCAGAGTGTGAATATTTTAATAACTATCATTTTGTAAAAGGTGATATTTGTGACTACGATAAACTTAAAGAAACCATTAAAAGTTTAAAGATAGATACGATAATTAATTTTGCAGCTGAATCGCATGTAGATAACAGTATAGAAAATTCTGATGAGTTTATCAACACAAATATAAATGGAACTCACACTTTATTAAAATTAATGCATGAATTTCCCATAAAGAAATTTATACAAATATCAACTGATGAAGTATACGGAACATTGACAGAAGATGATTTAGCATTTACAGAAAATTCACCACTTAAACCAAATAGTCCATATGCGGCTAGTAAGACTGCAGCTGATTTATTATGTAGAAGTTTTTATGAAACATATCAATATCCGATAACGATTACAAGATGTTCTAATAACTATGGTTCAAATCAACATAAAGAAAAACTAATACCTAAATTAATATATAATATCAAAGAGGGTAAAAAAGTTCCAATTTATGGTGATGGTAAAAATATTAGAGATTGGGTACATGTTCAAGACCATTGTGAAGCTATTGATGTAGTTTTACATAAGGGTGAAGATGGTGAAGTTTATAATATTGGTGGTGAGTGTGAGATGAGGAATATTTCAATTGTAGACCATTTGTTACTAAACTTTGAACAATCATATGATTTAGTTGAATATGTGGAGGATAGAAAAGGACACGATTGGAGATACGCGATGGACATAACAAAGATAAGACAGAGACTTGGTTGGAGTCCAAGAATTACTTTTGAAAAAGGTATGAGTGACTTAATGCATGAAGCGATGGGGTGGAGAGAATGAAATATTTAGTTACAGGTGGTGCAGGATTTATTGGAACGAATTTAATTAAAAGATTATTGAAAGATGGACATGAGGTTGTTTCACTTGACAATTATACAACAGGTGATAGAAAAAATCAATTAGTAGATTGCACATATATCACACTTGATATTACAGAAAGTTTTACTGATTGGGTAGAGAAATTTGATGTAATATTTCATTTAGCTGCATTACCGAGAGTTGGTCCATCTTTTACAAATCCAAAAGAGGTTTGTGATGTAAATGTTAGTGGCACACAAAATGTTTTAGAATATGCTAAAAAACATAACACTCCTGTAATTTACGCTGGTTCAAGTTCATTTTGGGGTGGAGTATATAAAAATCCATATACATTCAGTAAATGGCAGGGTGAAGAATTGTGTAAAATGTATGAGATGATATATGGATTAAATGTAACCATATGTAGATTTTATAATGTATATGGTGATTTTATGTCAACAGAGGGTGAATACAAACTAGCATTATCAATATTTTTAGAACAATATGAAAATGGTGAACCATTAACAATTACAGGTGATGGTGAACAGAGACGAGACTTCACACATGTAAATGATATAGTTGATGCTATGGTTAAAGTGGTTCAATTAAATAAATGGGGTAGTATCTATGAATTAGGTAGAGGTAAGAATCATTCCATAAATGAAGTTGTTGATATGTTTGGTAGTGAAAAAACTTATATACCTGAAATAGAAGGAGAGGTTAGAGAGACATTGTGTAGGTCTGAGTTAGCTAGAAAAAAACTAAAATGGAATCCAAAAATTAATTTAGAGGATTGGATTAAGGAGAAGTTATGAACATAGGAATAGTAGGACAAGGTTATGTGGGAACTGCAGTTAAAGAAGTGTTTAGTAAACATTATGATGTGGACACATATGATTTAGATAAAGATAAATGTAGTGTTGATTATTTAGAGGACTTGGTTGAATTAACAAATATCATATTCGTGTGTGTTCCAACACCAATGAAAAAGGATGGTAGTTGTGATACAAGTATAGTTGAGGCTATAGTTAAAGATATAAATGATATGGTTGTAAGTAGGAATGTATCAGGTAGAATAGTTGCAATTAAATCTACGATACCACCTGGCACAACAAATAGATTAAATAAAGAATGTAAAAACATATCAGTAATATTTAATCCAGAGTTTTTAACAGAGGCTAATTTCATAGAAGACTTTAGAAATCAGAGTAGAATCATAATTGGTGGTGAAAGACCATCAACAACAAAGTTAAGACAAGTGTATTCATTAGCGTTTCCTAATGCGAAAATAGTCAAGACAGGTTCTATAACTGCTGAGATGGTTAAGTATTTTACAAATACATTCTTGGCTACAAAAGTATCTTTTGCAAATGAGATGAAAATGATATGTGATGGTTTAAATATTGATTATGATAAGGTTGTAGAATATTCCACCTATGATGAACGATTAGGTAAATCACATTGGGCAGTTCCAGGTCCTGATGGTAAATTAGGTTTTGGTGGTAGTTGTTTTCCAAAAGATATTAATGCACTGATAAAGGTGGCTGAAGAATTGGATATATTTACAAGTGTATTAAATTCTGCATGGGATACTAATTTAGAAGTAAGACCAGAAGAAGATTGGAAAGAATTAAAAGGTAGAGCTGTTGTTGATGAATAAAAAGCTTGACTTATATAGGAAATTATCCTTATATTATTACTATATAATATAATAAAAAGGATAAAAAAAATGATGAAAAATGTAATTAAATATATATTTATATATATCACAATGATGTTAACAATTGGTTGTGAAAGTAATGTATTTGGATTAGATGGTAATCAATGTTCAAATTGTTCTTTGGAATTAGAAGCACCAAACTTACCAATGGATGAAAATGGTATTTATCATTTAGATTACATTGATGGTGATTTACAGACATTTACTCAATTGAGAGCATATGTTGGTTATGGTATGGAATACTTGGGGTGGCAGTCAGATACAGAATATTGTGTTCAAATGTGGAATCATACGGAGTGTAATGATGTAGTGAATCCAGCTAGTTATTCAGGTAGTGATGGTTATGCTACACAAATTATGGGTGTTCATCAAGAACACATTGGAGATACAATAACTGTTCATTGTGGTTATTATGATGATTATGGAAATCAGTATTTAAATAGTATAAGGATAATAATAGATGATTAATAAATTAGGAAGTTATATAACAAAATTAATGACAATTGTTCTTGATAAAGAACAAGAACAATTTGTTAAGGATTTAGCATTAAGAGAGATAGAAAAACTTAATGTTGATGTAAACGACTTTATCAGAAAAAATAAAGAAGATGTTTTTGATAGAGCTAAAAAAGAAAAACAAGAAAAAGATAAACAACTACTACAGGAGGACAAAAATGTCAAAGATAAGTAGAGAGGGTTATGAACAAATAAAAGTAATCAAAAACGCATTGGATTCAATGTATGATAAACTTGATACACAAGTTTTTACCAAAGAGGGTAAAAATTATAAGTCAACTAACTTGTTCAATAGTGTAAAAGATGAGTTTGAAGCTATAGCAGGTATAGTTGAACAAAGTGGAACTTGGGAGGAAGCGTAATGCCAGTTAATAATCCAACAGGTGATTACTTTAACCCACCAAGTAATTTGAGTCAAGACTTTGAAGAATATTTATTTGAAGATTTAGAGGTTGATGAATTATTTTGGCAAACTAATAAACCAAAGGAAGAACAAATCCCTTGGCGTAAAACAAGTTTGACAGAGGGAACAAATCTGAAAACTCAAAAAACTTATAGTTTTCAAAGAAAAACAAAAGTATTTCAGAAAATATAATGAGTGCAAATCGTCCTTTAAACATTCCTGGTAGAAGAAAAGTAATAACCAAGAATATGATTTTAGAGGCTCAGAAACATACGAAGTC
>MDTG01208056.1_pt1 | contig 13124 bp, 12 predicted proteins | sample 811421 | NCBI WGS metagenome assembly MDTG01 (sample SAMN05326645, study PRJNA326480) | marine metagenome | isolation source: seawater | place: Pacific Ocean: South East | collected 2011
GATAGTATCGCTCAGTGCTTTCTGCTTTTGCCATTTCTTCTCTAGAGAGAAGTGACTCATATAATTTTTCTCCATGTCTAGTCCCAATAATTTTAATTTTAGTATCGGTTTTAAATAATTCCTTGATTGCAATTGCCAAATCTTCAACTGTAGAGGCAGGTGCCTTTTGAACAAAAATATCACCCTGCTTAGCATTTTCAAATGCGTGAAGCACTAAATCTACAGAATCCTCTAGAGACATTAAAAATCTAGTCATAGTAGGATCAGTAACAGTTAAGTCTTTACCATGTTTAATTTGTTTAATAAATAAAGGAATCACTGACCCCCTGGATGCCATGACATTTCCATAGCGGGTAGCACATAGAACAGTTTCAGAAGAGCGCTGCATCCTAGCTTTAGCAACCATTACTCGCTCCATCATTGCTTTTGACATTCCCATAGCATTTATAGGATAGACAGCTTTATCTGTGCTTAAAACTACGACGCGCTCAGCTCCTCGAGCTATGGCGGCTGAAAGCACATTATCAGCACCCAATATATTAGTTCTTACAGCTTCCATTGGATAAAATTCGCAAGAAGGTACTTGCTTAAGTGCTGCTGCGTGAAATACATAATTAACGCCATCCATCGCTTCATAAACGCTGTCATAGTTTCTGACGTCACCAATATAGAACTTAACTTTTTCATTATTAATAGCAACTCTCATGTCTTCTTGTTTTAATTCATCGCGACTAAATATTCTAATTTCAGCAAATTCTGAACTTAAGAATCTTTTTAAAACAGCATTACCAAATGAACCTGTGCCCCCAGTTATAAGTAATATTTTATTTTTAAACATAATTAGTCTATCTCCATATTGTTAGCTTTTTGAAAACAAAACATTTCACTTATTAAATCAGGCCAGGAAGGTGGAATGTAGCCGGTTTCTTTTCGAAAAAGTGAAGAGTCAAGCGATCTATCAATCTTTAAACTATTATCTTCTTTGATTTTAATGTTTTTATTATAAATTTTTGCAACTAACTTAAGTAGACTAAATTTATCTATCGGTTCAGCGGATACATGATATAAGCCTTTAAGTTTTGGGTATGGGATAATATATTTTTCAATGATCTTAGCTATCTCAATTGTAGGTAATCCAGAAAAAATTGCCTTACTAAATCCATTTATAGTTCCTTCTTGAGCTAAAAACCAATTAATAAGGCTCCTTTGTCCATTAAGTTCGTGGCCAATAATTGAGGTACGAAGGGTAATGGTGTTGTCATATGCAACCTCACCGAGTCTTTTACTTAAACCATACAAGTCGGAGGCATCAGGAGTGTCAAGTTCTGTATACATACCTTTCGTACCAGAAAATACACAATCTGTACTTAAATGAATAAGACGAGCGTTTGTTGCGCTACAAATTTCTGCCAGCCTATGAGGTAAAATAGAATTTATGGGCAAGGTAATGACTGGATTTTCTGATGAAGAAAGTTGTTTAACCAGTCCCACACAGTTCACAACAATATTTGGTTTTGATTCATTGAATGCTGATATCAAACTATCAACCGAATCCATATTAATATCAGAGAGTAATTTTGATCTGAGCTTTGATTTAAAATTTGGCAAGCTATTGCGTGAGCGTATAGTTCCATAAACATTGAAATTTGGTTGTTCTGAGAAATGCATCATTAAAGTACTTCCAAGCATTCCTGAAGCTCCTAGAATCAAAATATTATTCATAATGTTATTCTAATGGATAAAGCAAAAAATAAATTTATATATTAGTATACCGAAGTTCAAATCTTCTTAAAGTACTTATTAATAGTGATTTGAGAAGAAAACTGTGAGTATAAGTACTTAAAATTTATGTCATCCGTCTGGCAACTGCTCGTGATACTAAGATATAAATTATTACTAATAAGCTAGTAAGATATGAAGTGAAAAAAGACAAACCTAAACACATCATAAGAGGTGATAACTTAATAATATGCTCAACACTTCCATTTCTTGCCTTAAAAAAAACATAAGTACAATAAAAAAAGAATGCGCCAATAACTATATATGCACCAATTAAACCAAAATCTCTTACAAAAGGAGTAATAAATGTAGTTGTATTAAATGCTTCGTTTAGTAAAACTCCATAATCATTTTCTGAACTTGGAAGCATCAATTCTCTTATAACGCTTGGAACTAGTGACGAAGTTGTTTCATTTGGTACCAGACCAAAATTATCAGCAACATCTATATTTAAGCCAGCATTAAATATAGGGGTAGCTATATAATTAGCCAAAGGTTCAATTAAATATTTGTAAAAATCACCATCAATTACCAAGCTAAAGATAAGTGACATTTCTTCCATAGGAGATTCAGCGTATCTTAAGAACTGAAAGGAAGAAAATGTCACCCCAAGCATAATAAGAAGTGTGCTGTATTTTATTATTCTAAAAAGTGATATTTTCATAAAAATAGCCATCGGTCCAACTGCAAATAACAACAACATAGCAAAGGCACCTCTTGACTGCTCAAGAACTAATGCACTTATTATTGGTAAAACGCTCATCAGTGTAATCCATTTTGGTACCCGAATGCCTATTAAATGGAGCAGGACAATATTAGAAAAAATAAGTCCTCGCAACATATTAGAAAGCCCATGTATGGTAGGTATTCCAAAGTCAGAATAACCTTTCTCGCCACCCCACATAACTGGCAGTCCACCGGAATATAAAATCTCAAGTAAGAATAAAATATACCAAATAATTATTAATTGAAATTGTAATTTAATTGATTTTTCTGGATTAAATTTTTCTGAGATTAAAGCTCTTGGTGCTTTATATAATTTATTTGGAAAGATAAAAGAAAATAAAATACTTATGATAAAAAATAATAATAAAAGTCCAATTACATAACTTAGTGAAAAGTCAGTTATCCCTATGTTAAAGTCAGAAATAAACCATGATGCAGAAGTGAGCGGAAGAATCCAGACTGCAAAATATAATAAAAATGGTCGCATTAAGAAACTCTTTTAAAGCTTAAAAAAGATGACAAAAAAGAAGTTAATCTTTTTTTAACCGAAGGATTATGCAATGTTTTCCATAACCATGGTATGTAAGTTATATAAGCTAAAATTCTAAATGATTTTTGCATCTTATGTTTAACTAGTAGGTTTCTTGCGCCGACTTGATTGCGATTAATCATAAGAAAACAGGCTTCATAATAGTCAGCTTGCCTCAAAGCATCCCTATAAGCCTCAGTTTCTTCAAGATTAGGTATTTTACTTGCTAGTTTTTTTAGAGTGATTCGTCTCTCAATAGACCAACGCTCAATTTTTTTATAGGTAAGTGACTCATTATGTACGCGATATAATGCAAGAATATCATTACATACAAATACTGATCCTCCATGAGACAGTAACATTAGAAAAAGATCATATTCCTCAGAAGCTTCCATTCTTTCATCAAAATCAATATCAAGTTCAATGAGCTTATTCCTATTGATCACAGAGGTAACTAAGTTTATTTCAAAAAATTGTAACTGTAATAAAAATTGTTCCCCACTTTCTATCTGTGGAGCTAAATTTCTAATGACATTAAGATTTTGATCAACTTCAGCAATACCACAATAGCTCAAAATATAATTGCTATCAATTAAACCTTCCATCTGACATTCCAATTTTTTTGGAAGCCAAACATCATCAACATCTAAAAAAGCAAGCCATTCACCTCTAGCATTTTTAATTGCGTTTCTTCTCGCTTCGCCTAAAGATGAAGTCTCTTGTGATTTAAATAATCTTACCTTCGTATCATATGAGGATGCTATTTTATAACTATTATCAGATGAAGCATTATCCCAAAAAATAATTTCCCAATTTGAATAGGTTTGAGAGTAGACAGAATCGATTGCTTCTTTAATATGTTGCTCACCATTGAAGCAATTCATAATAATGCTAACCAGAGGCTGTTTTAACATTTTCTATACCTTGTTTTAGCAATTTAACTATATTAGCAATATCTTCAAATGAAAGTTCAGGGTGTAAGGGTAAAGTCAACATCCTTGGATATAATTTATCTGTTATGGGAAATTTTGTAGCGATGCTGTCTGCGAAATAAGTAAGTAAATGATTGGGCTTATAGTGAATGCCTGTTGGGACATCATGCTCATTGAGAAAATTCATCACACTCTCTCTATCAATATCTTCTTCGAGTAATATTACGAATATATGTGGCACTACATTGTCATAGTCATGATCAAAAATAGATATTGATGGCATTTCACTCAAATGCTCAACATAACATTTAGCTAGTTCTTGGCGACGAGTTTTATGATATTCAAAATTATTGAGCTGCTCTTTTCCTATGGCAGCCATAAGATCACTCATATGATATCGCCAACCTTGATTACTAACATCAGGATCCCAGCTTCTCTTACCAGAAAATCTTTTATCAGTATCTCCCTCAACGCCAAGCAATCGAGCATCTTTAATACGTTCAAGAACTTTCTGGTCGTCTGTTACTATACAACCTCCCTCTCCAGACGTAATATTCTTGATGCCGTCAAAACTAAAACAAGCGATATCACCAAAAGATCCAACTTTTTTATTATTATATGTTGTTCCAAATGCATGTGCGGCATCCTCGATAACCCTTAAGCCATTTGAATGTGCAAAATCATATACAGCATCAAGATTACCGACACACCCTGCATAATGAACTGGCATGATCGCTTTAGTTTTAGAAGTGATCTTTTGTTTTGCATCACTTAAGTCCACGCCTGCAGTAGTTGCTATAATATCGCAAGGCACAGGCTTAGCTCCAGTTGCAGCTATAGCTTGAAAGCTAGCAACATAAGTTATAGATTGAACGAGCACTTCATCACCATCACCAATTCCAGTAGCTTGAAGAGCTAAGTGAAGAGCCGCAGTTCCATTAACAACACATAGTGCTGGTCTACCAAAGAAATTTGTTAAAGAGTCTTCAAAAGATTTTACTTCTTGCCCCATGCCAAAAAAACCACGATTAAGAACTCGCATTACAGCTTCTTTTTCAGCTTCTCCAATACAAGACTTAGATAATCGAATCTTACTCATATTTTTCGCACCCTTTTACATTAAAAAAATCTAAATTTTTATTAAGAGACTCATTAGGATCATGTTCTATATTAGCTAAATTCATAAGTATATTTGTATTAGCACCGATTCCTTCAAATGCCACCCAATATCTCGGTGGAATAGTTAATCGACTATAGTTATTATCACCCAAGACTTCATCAAAAATTGGTTCTATATAAGTTTTAGTTTTATCTTGTATGCCATCATGTATAACAAATCTTATCTCACCATAAGGAACAACCAAATTTAATGTCATTTCTTGATGCAACTTCCATCCCTTAATTGATCCGTTATTAACAGTTGAAAAATAGGCTTCACCAAAACCAGAGAAACTTTTTTCAGAAGATTTTAAACCATGCATAACAGAACCTTCTAGTTGCTGAAGTATCTTTAGCTTTGTTAGATATGGTTTTGCGTCCATGATGATTCTCTCTCTGAAGCAATATTTTGGTAATCCTCTATTTGCTTAATTGTTAACTCAAATAAATTAGTATTTCCAGAATAGAATGCAGAATACCATTCTGCAGTCATTTCCACAGTCTGAAAGTAATTTAGAGTTGCATCCCACTTTAAGTGAAATAAAGCTTTGTCACAATTAAGTTTTAGTAATCCAGCTTCTTTAAAAGGTATATTGTCAGTAAGTATATATGGATTAGCAGGAATATCAGCAGTCCATTTATTAGCCATAGTGGTTATAAGTTCAGTGACTGTTCTATTTTGTTCAGCTCTTGGACCAAAATTAAATGCCTCACCATCAGACAAACCATTAATTGAAAGATTTTCTCCAAGAGCAAGATAACCAGAAATTGGTTCTAAAACGTGCTGCCATGGTCGGGTAGCATCTGGACATCTAATTTCAACACTTTTATTTTTAGACCAAGCTTTAACAGTATCTACAATAATACGATCTTTTGCCCAATCGCCGCCACCTATAACGTTACCAGCACGCCCAACTGCTAACTTTACTGAATGATTTTTGTTCTGAAAAAATGAATGATAATAAGACTTTATAATGAGTTCAGCAGCTCCTTTGGATCCACTGTATACATCTTTTCCTCCTAATGGGTCTGTTTCTTTATATCCCCATACCCACTCGACATTATCATAACTTTTATCGCTAGTAATAATAACAGCGCTACAGGGCCAGGAAACATCTTTAAGTATCTCCATTAAATTCATGGTGCCAATTGCATTAGTGGTAATTGTTTCGACTGGATCATCATAAGAAGTCGATACAATTGCCTGAGCCGCTAGATGAAACACCATATCAGGACGCTCAAGGTTAATTATATGAGATAGCTTTTCAAAATCTCTTATGTCACATTCATGATGTTTTATCATTGACTCAATTTTAAGATCTTTGAACATAGACGGATTAGTTGGTATATCCTTAGAAACTCCTATAATCTCTGCACCTAACTTTATTAACCAACAGGTTAGCCAACTCCCTTTAAAGCCAGTATGACCTGTTATTAGTATTTTTTTGCCACGATAAATATCACTAAACATATTTATAGCCTCACTATCAATAACCTAATATTAATTGATTCATGTCCAAGTAACCCATGGTGCTAAACCTTCTTGACACATCTTATTTAAATCATTTTTGTCTTTAAGGGTATCCATGCATTTCCAGAAGCCTGTATGCTCATATCGATATAATAATCCAGCTGATGACATATCTTGAAGAGGTTCCTGCTCAAATATAGTTGAGTCACCATTTTTGATATAATCAAAAACTTCAGGCTCACAAACAAAGTATCCACCATTTATCCATGAACCATCTCCACGAGGTTTTTCAAGAAACTTATTTACTTTTCCGTCAGGGCTACCTTCAAATGTTCCAAACCTTCCATCTGGCTGAACTGCAGTCATTGTAATTTTACCATCATTTTTTTTATGAGCTTTAAGAAGTTCTTTAATATTTATATCGGAAACTCCATCCCCATAAGTTAAGAAAAAAGATTCATTATCTATTATTTTTTCTATACGCTTAATTCTTCCACCCGTCATAGTATTTAAACCTGTATCAATTAGAGTTACCTTCCAAGGCTCACTAGAGGTGCTTAATACCTCAACATTATTTTCTTCTAAATTAATTCTTACATCACTTTGGTGTAAAAAGTAGTTCGCAAAATATTCCTTGATTGCATAACCCTTATAACCAAGCAATATTACAAAATCATTAAATCCATATTCTGAATATATTTTCATGATATGCCATAAGATAGGCTTGCCATCGATTTCCACCATAGGTTTTGGAGTTAAATCCGTAACCTCGCTTAACCTAGTACCAAAGCCGCCTGCCAAAATAACAACCTTCATCTTTTTATAACACCTCTTTTTTTAAATAAAAAATAATTATAACCTCTACTTAATAGACCTGGTGATCTAAAATCATCCCACTAAGGCCTTTATTTGATCTGAACAACTAGCCTCTCCATCCTCTTTGTAGAAATATTTTCCTATCTTGATATAAGTCATTTTATATAATCCATAAACTAACAAGTATTTCTGCCAAAACAATAAGCGTTATATTGTTAAGTAAACTACAAGGACGATCATACAGAGATACATAAGTATCAATAATAAGATTTTTTTATGTTTTTTAAATAAAACAAATAAAGTTTTCTAGACAAACTTAGACGCATAAGCGACTTATCTATGTCATTTAAACTATAAAATGAATTATTGTTAATCAAATTCAATAATTTTTTTGAGACTGATTCAATGGAATGGTTCTCAATGTAATAGTCTAATGTTTTTTTTGACACATCTTTATAATTTTTAATTATTTCACTAATAATATTTTCTAATGTTTCATTTCCAATTTTAAAATCTGAATTACTTATTGGATGACCCAAATCAAAACCTTTTGAATCGAATAAAAATTTAAAAATATAACCATCTTTTATTTTGTTAATTGATTGGTCCAATAAAACAACTGGAAGTCCAAGTCTTGCTCCGTCTAGAGCAGATGTTCCCATACTAAACATAGCATCAATATTTTTCTCCAAATATTTATCAACTATATCTTTCTCCAATGCACCAACTTTGGTGATTTGAAAATATTGATTTTGAGCATCTAAATTTAATATTTTTTCAAATTCTCCAGAACCAATAATGTGAAAATTTATTTTAGTTTGAGTTTTAAACGCATAATCACTCAATTTTAAAATACTATAATTCAAAATATGTATTTTGAAATCAGCTATTCTACCCACCCAGGATAAATTAAGTTCTTGATTTATTTTTTTTGCTTTATTAATAATAATCTGTTCATTGTAATCGGTTTCTCCAAAACTAAAATTTGGAAGGTATGTTACAGAATGAGTATTTTTTAAAAACAGATATTTAGTTGTATTGTTATATATTTCTTTTGTCATAAAAACAATGGAGCCTCTATCGATCATCTTGCTTATCCACGACGAGAGAATTTTGTAGGCTTTATTATTGATTAGTTTAAGTATTCTATGAATGATTAAACTAGAATTTTGTATTTTTAAAATAAAGTTTAATCTTGATAGATAAGGAACTAAATTTGATTCATGAGCGGCCCATTGTAATATCTTTACTTTTTCAGTTATCTTCAATTCTTCCCTTAGTTTATAGGGTATACCTGCTTGTATAATTAAGTGGGTCTCGAAATCTATAATACAATTTTCAAAATCTTTAAATTCAATAAAATTTAACCTTGGATTTGGTTTACAACTTCTGATTAGAGCGCCATTTTTATAATCTATAATATTAATCTCATATTTATTATCTTTTAATAAATAATTGGTAAGATTCGCAAAGAGAACAGGAATACCACTTATATATGGATAAGGGAAAAAAAAAGTAATGTTCATTTATGAATGATTTAATTATTAATTTCCATTAATAATATTAATAAAAGTTTTTATAACAAAATCTGTTTCATTTTTACTCATAGGAACATAAAGTGGCAAAATAATACTATTATTTGACAAAAATTCTGAGTTCTCTAAATTTTTAAAGTCAAAATTACTATAAGCTTCTTCTTTATGTGCCAACATAATTCCTTTTCTTGTAGCTATTCCATGATCTAATAATTTCTGCATTAACTCGTTTCTTTTAATTGGACAATTTTTTTTCAAAATTACGCTATATGACTGAAAATTACTTATAGAATCCCTATTGTCTTTTGGTAAATCTATGCATTGGATATTTTTAAAAGCATCATTATATATCGATGCAATTTCTCTTCTTCTTTGAACAATTTCTTTAAGTTTTTTTAGCTGCTCAATTCCAACTGCAGCTTGAATATCTGTAAGACGATAGTTGTATCCTAATTCCTCATATTTTTCAAAAATAACTTTTTTTGATACATGTCTAACTCTATCATTAACTGACATTCCATGTTGACGAAGTTTCTTTAATCTTTCATAGTAATCCAGTCTGCTCGTTGTAATCATTCCTCCATCACCTGTCGTAATAACTTTTCTAGGATGGAAAGAAAAACAAACTAAATCAGAATGGCTTCCAATCATTTTATTTTTGAAAGAAGAGCCTATAGCGCAAGCAGCATCTTCAATTAGTTTTAATGAATGCTTTTTGCAAATATTTTTTACTTCATCTATATTTGCTGGCATTCCCATTTGATGAACAAGTAATATGGCCTTGGTATTTTTAGTTATTCTATTTTCTATATCTTTTACATCTAAGTTGTAATCATTACAAACTTCTGCAAAAACAGGTTTAGCTCCAACATACCTAATTGAATTAGCTGTTGCTATGTAGCTAAGTGAGGGGCAAATTACTTCGTCACCCCTTCCAACTCCTGAGACTATTAGAGATAAATGCAGAGCGGTTGTACAGTTGGAAACTGCAACAGCGTATTTAGCTCCAGTTAATTTAGCAAATTCATTTTCGAATTCTTCAACTCTTGGGCCCTGTGTCACCCAGCCAGTCAAAACAGTATCATAAGCTGATTGAGCTTCCTCAGAAGAAAGAAATGGTTTAGAAATAGGAATCATATTCATATATTTAAATTACCAATTTATTTTAGGTACTCTCTCTACCAAATCACCATTTTCATGTAATTCTTTATAATATGAAATGGTCTTTAATATTCCCTCAGAAAAAGAAACCTCTGAACTTATATCAATTAATTTTGATATTTTTCGATTATCAACCCACAACCTTGGGACGTCTGCAGGCCTATCTGGAAGATTTTCTATTTTTGGATTATATTCAATCATGAAATCTGAAATAATTTTTATTACATCTCCAATTTTTATTTCGAAGGAAGTTCCTAGGTTAAATAAATTACCCATCATTTTTTCATTTCCAATCATATTCCCAAGAATTCTTGCTGTATCTTTTACGTAATAAAAATCTCTAGTAATGTTACCGTCTCCAAAAAGTGTAGCATTATTGCCATTAAGAAAATTAACGATAGTTCTTGGGATGACTTCACCAGAATCTCCCTCAAAATGAGCTCTAGGTCCATAATTATTGAAAATTCTAATTACTGTAGAATTTAATCCAAAACACTCCCTATATGATTTTGTATAATGCTCTCCTACTAACTTACTAGAACCGTAAACAGTAATTGGAACAGGAAGAGCCGTTTCACTAATTGGGAATTGATCAACCTTGCCATAAACTTCAGATGTTGAAATATAAAAAAACTGTTTAACAGAGTTTTTTTTCGATGCTTCTAAAATATTCAAAGTACCTTCTGCATTAACCTTATGGTTTTCAATAGGATTATGAAGAGAATGTCTTACACCAAGACAAGCTAAGTGATAAACAATATCAACGTTTTTACATGAATTTATACAATCATCTAAATTTAAAATATCTGATTTAATAAAACTAAAATTTTTGTTATCTTTTGCATTTTCTAAATTACGCATAGTTCCATTGCTTAAATTATCTAGTCCAATAACTGTATTGTCTTTTGTCAATAAATAATCCACCAGGTGAGATCCAATAAAACCAGCAGCTCCAGTTACCATTATTTTGAGGTTCTTCTTCATAGTACTTATTTAATTTTCTTTTTTTGTATAGCAGGATTTCCAAAATATACCGTATTATCCTCAATATTAGTTAAAATGTTACTACTCATTCCAATTAAACATTTATTTCCTATAGATAGATTTTCTCTTATAGAGGAATTTGTGCCTATATAACTAGATTCTCCAATAATTGAATTTCCTGAAATGCATACTCCACCCGCAATAGTTGAGTAATTTTTAATTTTTACATCATGGCTGATAACAGAGTTTGGTAAAACAGCAACATGCATACCAATATTAACATTAGAACAAACGGTTACGTTCTGAAAAATAACAGAACCTTTTCCAATCATACTAAATTTTGAAACACTTGATGAGGGATGAACTATTGTTTCAAATCTATTAGGTTCAAGTGAAATTTTTTCAATAATTTTTTGTTTGTTAATAAAATTGCTTGAGTTACCTATGCCGTTTATAAAATAAGCATCTGAAAATTTATTTGCGTCATTTATAGAGCCCAAAACCTTTACTCCAAAAATATTACTGTCTTTTTTAGAGATATCATCGTCTAGAAAACCAATGCAATTATATTGCTGGGAAATTAAATTTATTTCATTAATAGCATCTAGAATATCAATGCTATTTCCTCCGGTACCTAAAATTATAATGTTTTTCAAAATTTTATATATTTAATAAGTATTAACAATTCTAATTACCTTTTCGACTTGGTAATCTGTGAGTTCTGCATACATGGGTAAACTGATGCAATTAAAGGCTAAATACTCTGATTTAGGGAAATCTCCTTTTTTATGACCTAAATAAGAATATGCTTTTTGTAAATGGCATGGTATTGGGTAATGATAAGCTGCATTTATGTTATTTTCAGCTAAGTGGTTAACAAAAGCTTGCTTATCTTCAACCGTCACCACAAAAAGATGGTGAACTCCGTCTGCATAATCAGGAACAACTTGCAAAGTAACCTTGGAATTAATTATTTCTTCATGATATTTTTTAGCAATAGATCGTCTTTTGTTGTTCCAAGATTCTATATAATCTAATTTAACACTAAGAGAAGCTCCTTCTAGACCTCCCATTCGATAATTGTATCCAATTTCATCATGAAAATATCTTTCTTTAGAGCCATGATTTCTTAATGAATGTATTCTTTCTACATATTTTTCATTATTAGTTGTAATTCCACCACCTTCACCACATGCCCCAAGATTTTTTCCAGGATAAAAGCTATAACAACCTATGTCTCCAATTGTTCCGATCTTTTTATCTTTATAATTTCCACCTGCAGCTTGAGCACAGTCTTCTATTACCTTCAGATCATGTTGTTTTGCGACCTCTAAAATTTCATCCATATCGCATGGATGCCCATACAAATGAACAGGAATTACTGCCCTAGTATTTTTGTTGATATTTTCTTGAATGATCTCAGGAGTAATCAAATATGTATTTGGATCAATATCAACAAATCTAACCTTATGGCCAGAATTAACAACAGCTTCAGCAGTAGAAACAAAACTATTTGATGGCACAATTATTTCTGAATTTTCTGGAAGCTCTAATGATGCTATCGCTATTTCAAGTGCGTCAGTACCGTTTCCAACTCCAATGCAAAATGCTGAATCAATATATTTTGAAAAATTATCCTCAAATTTTTTTGAGGCGCTGCCACCTCCAACAAAATCAGTATTGGATATACAATCTGTCAGCGCAGAATCTATCTCATCTTTAATGCTTTGGTACTGTTTTGCAAGATCAAGAAATTTAATCATTTAATATTTTCCTAATACATTTGTGTTTTCAGGCACATTTTTTGTAACTAGACTTCCAGCAGCTATAAATGTATTTTTTCCAATAGTTAAGCCAGGTAGAATTATTGATCCAGCTCCTATAACAACATTTTCTTCAACTACTGTATGTAGAAATGTTTTTTTGACACTTTCACCTCTTCTGCTTTTTGGATATTTATCATTAGTGAATACAACATTCGGCCCAATAAAAGCGTTATTTTTGATTTCTATGCCATTCCATATTTGAACGCC
>MDTG01216509.1_pt1 | contig 13124 bp, 11 predicted proteins | sample 811421 | NCBI WGS metagenome assembly MDTG01 (sample SAMN05326645, study PRJNA326480) | marine metagenome | isolation source: seawater | place: Pacific Ocean: South East | collected 2011
CAACTCATCGAGCTTATTGAGCAGAGCCAGTTGCACACAATACACCGGGTGGCCTTTTCTTTTTTGTACCTCAAAAGCACTATCACTAAGCAATGCATATCGTTCGATCAGTGGCTTGCAATCGCTCAGAAGTGCGTAGCCAATGTGCCTAATCCCTGCACTTAGTCGTTGATAATCATAGGTCTTAATCATATATTCATCGCACCGGCCACAGGTATAAAAGTGCTGCTTGGCAACTTCTATATTGCCTTCCACGCTATATTGATACAATGCTTCATCTTCATTTAAATAAAAGAATTCAACCCTGACATGGTTTTGTAATAAGCTTTGGTCTAAAGACCTTTCAATCAGAGTTTTCTCCTCTTCATAGAACTTTTGATGCACTTCAATAAGTCGTTTACGATAATCCATTTTTATCCCCCTAAATTAAGAAGCACCAATTCATTTTTATGTTTATCCGCTTCGGAAACAACTTTCATCCGTTTTCTTTGAGAAAATGATAGGGATCGGTGTACACCGGGTTAGGATTAACCGTGATTAAGTCTTTAGGTAACAGATCATGCTCAATGGCCAGATCGAACCCTTTTAAGGCCGCCAGTTTGGCATAGGTAACCGCGGGGAAAGAGAGTATGTCTTTTTGTAAAATAAAAAAGGCATTGTACTTATTGTGCAGCCTGGGTTTGAGAAGCTGCATCAGGCTTTCGACCATCAGCTCTTCATCAGCAGCCAACAGGCCTTCAAAAAAGCCTACATCCGGAAGCAGCCATTTATTGGTCTTTTTGGAGGCTTTTTCTTTTAAAAGGGCCACTTGCTTCTCCAACTCATCGAGCTTATTGAGCAAAGCCAGTTGCACACAATACACCGGGTGGCCTTTTCTTTTTTGTACCTCAAAGGCGCTATCACTAAGCAATGCATACCGCTCTATCATTGGCTTGCAATCGCTCAGAAGGGCATAGCCAATACGCCTAATCCCAGAGCTTAATGTTTTACGATTGTGGTTTTTAATCATATATTCATCGCACCGGCCACAGGTATAAAAGTGTTGCTTGGCAACTTCTATATTGCCTTCCACGCTATATTGATATAAGGCTTCCAGCTCATTTAAATAGAAAAACTCTGCTCTAACATGGTTTTGCAACAAGTGCTCATTTAAAGACTGTTTTATTAAGCCTTGTTCTTTCTCCTGATACTCTTGATGTACTTCAACAAGTCGTTTACGATAGCCCATTTCTATCCACCTAAATTAAGTAGCACCAATTCATTTTTATGTTTATCCACTCCGGAAATCAACTTGGTTATTTTTTCATGTTTCTTGGCTTCTTTGATAACATTTGCTAATTTTTCGTGTCCACCTCCTGCAAATTCCATCCTAAGTAGCACGTCATCAATCCAATCGTCACTCATTTGTTGTGGTAATGATCCAGCAGCAGGATTGAGCTGAATGGTACCACTGGCACTTACCTGCTTGGTCTCATTGATAATAACATCTTCAATATTACCTGATGCATCTCGCTTAATCAACACTCCGTCAAACCCATTGTTTCCTCCAAGCCCCGGGAAGTGAGAAGAATGAAACTCATACCCTTCCTGGGCTAAAAGACTATTAACCAAGTCCTCCGATTCGCTTCCAAGCGTATTAGCATCAAGGTTTTTCAAGTTATCAAACTTCTCTTTTAAGCCGGTATCAGAAAACTTAATTTTTCTTCCTTGACTAACTTTAGAACTCCTGACAAACCCATTGTGTGTGCAGTTTGTAAACTGCTCGAACCTTGTTGAAAGTTATAAAACTAAACAGACCTTTCTTTATGTTTTGATAAGCTGATAATCCCCGCTGTCAAATGGTCCAAAGGTTTCTAGAATTGCCTTTGTATTTATCTCATTCATATTGGAATGGGAAGGCGATTCAGTAAATCGTAGTTCCTTTTTAGCGTCATTATTAAAAAGTAGATCAGCGTTTTTTATATCTATTGTATAATCACTGTCATATTTATTTATGGGCTGAACGATTACTTGATTGCCTTTCAACGTAAAAGACATTAGAATGCACTTTTCAAAATCAAAACTCTTTACCGTAAAATCTACTCAATCTCCTATTCTAAAAACTTGAGAAGCAACCATTAACTCGCTGAATGATTTGAAATAGTAGGCATTTAACGCTATTACTATTTCATCGTTTTTTATTCTACCATTCCCGATAATACTTGGTTTTTCCAAGTAATAACCATTGTGTCCCAAAATCATGGTTTAACAAACTGTTTAATCAAACTATTATATTTATACCCGCTACTCCACTATTCTTCTTCATGCCACGGTATAAATCTCAAACGATCTTTAGTTCTCTCACTAATGAATTCTTTATCCGAAATCCTTTTATAATAGAACTTGTCCTCCCAAGGTTTTCCAATGTCTAAATGAAGACATAATTTGTCATTGTCAAACTCATACCGACTAGAATCCAAATTACTATTGGAAAAATCTTCTTTTTGGAAAATAGCATCAAGGGGATTCTGTTTGTATTTAGACGCTGTTAAAAACCTATCCTTTTCATGAAAATAGATAGCCTTGATAAGATAGTCAGGAATTCCGTTAAATCTCTCTTTAAATATTACAGGTTCATATATATAATACCCATTTTTTTTCATTATTTAATAAATTTTTTACTAAAATCATCGAAATTATAACCATTCTGAAATAAATATCTAACTTCCCTTCCATAATACCCCAGTTGGTTCACTCTATCATTGTCTAAACTTAATAAATAGCTTTTTAAATGTGATATACTAGTAAAAACTGATGAAGATATATTGTTAGTATCATAGAAAACATTATTGATGTTTAATGGATCGGCCGTAACTCTAATTTCATCTCCTCTTGATATGGCTTGGTTTAACCAGTTTTTATTAAACTCCCATTTTTCATCAACACTACCATTTGGTAAGTTTGCCAAAATATTCATCCCTCCCTTGTTACTACCTTGCTTCGCCAAACCAGTATTCCAAATGTTCTCAATTTGATTCTCCCATTTTCCAATAATCGTTGTTGTTTTATTTGGAACGGTAATAATATCTCCACCAAACCCAGTGTATTTAAAAGTCAGTACATTGTTAGTTACTCTGGCAACTTCATCTCCATTTTTACTAATTCGAACAATGTTTCCATCGATATCGGCTTTAAGCCCTTTTTCCAATGCTAAACCAATCTCATCAAGGTATTTTCTACCATACTTTACAAACTTAAACCCTTTCCGAACCACCCTTCCTGTTCGCCAAACGGCCTTAAATATTTTTCCTGGAGGCACAAACTCCAAAATTAAGCCGGTCACAGCACCAGCTATTAAAAATGCATCTCCATTATTAATACCTGTAACTGCGTCTCTAAATGCCAGGGTAATCCCTCCCCCGGGAAGGCTTTCGAGCAGCAATTCACCCAGCATAGGTTTAAATATTTCCCAAAGGGCTCCCCATTCTTCTGCTGAAAGTGGCCAACCGGTATCACCAACCTGAGCCTTCACCTCCGGAAATATATCTAGGGTAAAAGCAGTCTGGGCTACACTTCTCTGATCTTGATAGCTGAGTAAATCGTAATCAAAGGCATTGTCTGATAGGAGCACATAAGTATCTCTTGCCATAAGGGCCAGATCATACAGCTCTTGGTCTGATACATTTAAAGACCTCGCTAATTCATTTAGTGAATATGCATACTCTCTACTATTATCATGCTCATAGAGCTTATTGGACATTTGCAATAGGTAGAAGGAAACTTCGCTTCTTGAAGTATTAGAGGGTCCGTCTCTTAAGTATAGGTCTAAATCGGCATCTGACTCAAGATTGATGTGTTCTAAAAGATTCTCCGGGTTGCTAGAGTAATCATTAACGTAAGTTGCTCCTGTGCCAGTAACAAAAATTTGTTGAAAATAAATGGTGTAGCTTTGGGGAAGATAGGACTGAAAAGTAGGGATATAGCTCACAGGAGTGGGCCAGTAGTAATGTACATCATTATTATTTGGATCACCACTACTAATCTGTTCCAGTAAGTCATCATCGCCTTGTCCATCCGGAGTAACTGTATAGATTAGCATTTTACAGTTTTTATAGTATTTGGTTAGAACCTCACCGGTGCGTGCACTAACCACCTTCACTTCATCGCAGTTGCAACCAAATTCTCCAGGTTCACACGGTTCATATTGAGAAACATCATGTTGATCTGTTCTTTGAACTATATACTCACCATAATCAACAGAATTCACACCGAACATTTTATGATCGAAGGCAAGAAACTGACCTATAACCAATAAAGGCTGGAGTTCATGTTTGGTTTTAAAGTCAAAACTTTCATAGTGCTTTCGTGAAAAAATTTTCCAAAACTTTTCTCCTTCTTTTGTATTGAAATATACCAACAAGGCCTCTACTCTATCACCATTCTTATGTAGCACCGGAAATTGATATTCCACATCAAAACTTGAATCGGTATCTGCACTGCTTGAGCCAGCCATATAGGTTTGGCTAGATAGTTTAAATACCTCATCCCAAGCAGGATAGCCAGCATGTCCAACAATATCTTTAATGACATCTTCATCATATCTGGATCTAAAGTCTAGAATCGCATCGAGTACCTCGGTACTTGAGCCGTTGTAATCAAAAAAATCAGATATCATCTGGTTTTTTTGATCAATCGGTAGTACTATATCCTCTCTACATGAGTTGAATAAAACTAATGATATAAGAAAAAATAGAAGGTGTGAGCTTAATGCATTTTTCATAGTGTTGTTTATTTAAGGCCAAAAGAATATGAAAAAATAATTTTCAATTATAAAAAATTATATCTCTTGATTAAAACGAAACAATCAATAATTAGATGGAATAAAAATCTACACGCTTATTCCTTCCTCAAACCGAACTTTTAATTTTTCATCACAACCCTTTGCGGCTACGAAATGAACCAATCCACTAATTACCAAAGCCCCCATCTCTTAAAAAAACTTTAACACACTGAATTACTATGACTTAACCCCTCACACCTGGCAATAAACTCCCGGCTATTTTATTTTTTTTCTAAACTGTTAAAGTTTGTGAATTTTTTGGCACCGGATTTGTAAAAGCAGCACCGAGGTCGAACTGAGCCAGGTCAAAAACTCAAAATAGACAACTGTCGCAGAACACCTCAAATACACTTTTTTATTTTCAATGAGAACGTATTTGAAAAAAGGTATGGCTATCATAGTGATGGCTAGCCTGTACGCTTGTGCCAATGATGATTCGGAACTAGCACCCCAGAAAACTCCAGCGAGCATTTCTTTTGTACAAAACCTGTCGGTAAGCGAAGGTTCTGGAGAAAACATCATCAGTTTAAAACTAGACAAACCTGCCGGTGAGGCATCTACCGTAAAAGTGCAGGTTACCAACAGTCAGGAAGCCGCTTTTACCACAGTGCCCGCAACAATCAACAATCAGATTGAACTGAACATTGACAAAGGCGCTACGGAAACACAAATAGTGTTTAAGCCAACCAACGATGAGTTGGTTAATGCCGACCGAACCATTGGTTTCACCTTGTTGAGTGCAACTAACGGGCTACAGTTAGGCAGTAAGCCCAGTATTCAGGTGAGTATTTCCGATGACGACCAGGCCAACACGCAGCCTACAGTACTCAATTTTGAGGTATCTGTGGCCAAGGTAGAAGAAAGCCAGTCGGCCATCGTAAAAATTCTATTCTCTCAAAGAGCTACACAAAACGGAAAACTAACTCTGGAATTGGAACAGCTATTGGCCACCCAACAGTTTAGCACTACTCCGGCCATGAGCGGCACCGGTACTTTGGAGCTAATCATTGCCCAAGGTCAAACAGAAGTCTCTTTTGAAGTAAGCGTAGCTGATGATGCCCTTTTTAACCGTCACGACCAGGTTATGTTCACCATTACCCAGGTAGAAGGCAACTTCGCCATTGGTGAAAAAAGAAGCACCAAACTGGAGCTAATAGACAATGAATTGAAAGGAATGGCCAAATCTTTCACCTCCTCGGCTGGCAACTTCAGTAGCACAAAAACCTATGAATACGATCAGCAAGGCCGTGTGAGCAAGGTATACTGGGAAAGAGGCAGCCACCAACCGCTGAGAGGAGTTGACACTTACATCTATGCCGCCAACGGGTTAATTGAGAAGATTAACCAATATCCGGGCATCGATGAGATGTTTTATCAGACCAACGGCCGAATTACCCGCTCGGAAGTTATCAATCATGGAGTAGTAAAATCATACAGAGTTTACGACTACGATCAGGCCGGAAATGTAGCCGGTTTTGCCGAGTACACTTTACAATCTAACGGCACCTATCTTCAGTCTATCATTATGTTGTACTTATACCATGAAAACGGTAACCTGTATGCTCACTTAACCTATTCACCCGCGCAGGGCAGTGAAGACCCAACCCTAATTTCGGAACGATACTATGAGCACTACCTCAATGTGAGCAACAAGTTTAGCGCGGTAGAGGTAATTCCTACCATCAATGCCCAAAGAAACCTTCCTTCTTCTTTCCGCATGGTAGAAAATGGACATGATCTAAGCTATTCCATAAGCTATGAGTTTGACAACGAAGGCAAAGCCACTAAACGCCTGGCCAGATCGGGACAAGCCATGGAAACCGTGAACTACACTTACTATTAATACATCAACAATCAAAACAACAACCAAAAAGAGGTGTCCTGAAATTACCCGGGACACCTCTTCTATTTCTTAGGCCTAAAGCCAATTATTCCTTTTCTTCAGTAAGTAATAGTACTTTTTGGTTTTCGGTAATGGCATCAACCATTTTTGTATAGCTCACACGCTCTCCGTTTTTCTTCGAAACATAAAAATATTCAAGACCATCTAATTCCACAGTACACTCGCCCAAATCGTACCTCAACGACTTCACCACAGAACCTTCTACAATAGGGTTGTTATTAAGATCGAGCAGCTTGGGAGCTGTTGGCTCTTTTGGTTTTTTCTTGAATAGTCCGAACATAGCTTGTGTTTAAACGCTAAATATAAAAGGTGTTTTGAAATAATACGTACTCATAGCATCTCCTCCTTGCCCGATACCTCGCTCTGCGGGCCGTTTGTTCAGGAGATTACTGTCTTCTTAGGAATGACCATCCCGGTAACGTGTAATATTCCCAAAAACCGTTTTCTAAGGCTTGAAAAACACTAATTTTGCAGGCTTAATTAAGAACAATCGGTTAAACGGCAATGGCTGACTATAATCACAAGCAAATTGAGCCTAAATGGCAAAAGTACTGGAGAGAAAACCAAACGTTCAAAGCTTCGGTAGATAAGAGCAAACCCAAGTTTTATACTCTGGACATGTTCCCCTATCCTTCCGGAGCCGGGCTTCATGTGGGACACCCACTGGGCTACATAGCCACCGATATTGTTACACGCCATAAGCGAAACAAAGGCTTTAACGTATTGCACCCAATGGGCTTCGATGCCTTTGGGCTTCCGGCCGAACAATACGCCATTCAAACCGGGCAACACCCTGCCGTAACTACCCGCCAAAACATTGAGCGATACAAAGAACAGCTGGAAAACATAGGCTTTGCTTTCGATTGGGACAAAGAAGTACAAACCTGCGACCCTAAATACTATAAGTGGACGCAATGGATATTCATGCAAATATTCAACAGTTGGTACGACCATGACCTGGCCAAAGCACGAAGTATCGATGAACTCACAGCTATTTTTAGAGAGTCGGGCAATGCTCAGGTAAATGCAGCCTGCGATGATGACGCCCCTCTCTTTACAGCCGGGGAGTGGAATAGCTGGACCGAAGAAGAGCAGCAGCGCATGTTGCTCAAATATCGTCTCACTTACCTTTCGGAAACAGCCGTTAACTGGTGTCCTGAACTAGGTACCGTACTCTCTAACGATGAGGTTAAAGACGGATTTTCAGAAAGAGGAGGCCACCCGGTGATCCGAAAGAAAATGAAGCAGTGGAGCATGCGTATTACGGCCTATGCCGAACGCCTGCTGGAAGGTTTGGACTCTGTTGATTGGCCCGAACCTCTGAAAGAAATGCAGCGCAACTGGATTGGCAAATCCAAAGGAGCTGAGGTGAGGTTTCAGGTAGAAAACTCCGACATTGAGATTGAGGTATTTACCACCCGCATCGACACTATTTTTGGAGTAACTTTCCTATCGTTGGCGCCTGAAAGCGAACTAACCGCCCAGCTCACTACACCCGAGCAAAAAGAAGCGGTTGAAGCCTATGTGGCCCAGGCAGCTACTCGTTCTGAGCGAGACAGAATGGCCGATGTGAAAACCATTTCAGGAGTTTTTACGGGAAGCTATGCCATTAACCCATTCAACGGTGAAAAAGTACCCGTTTGGGTGGCCGACTATGTATTGGCCGGTTATGGAACAGGCGCTGTTATGGCCGTACCTTGTGGCGACCAAAGAGATTATGACTTCGCGAAGCACTTCGACTTACCGATAGTTCCGGTAATCAAAGATGCTGACATTAGCGAACAGGCCGACCCAACCAAAGATGGCATTATGATTAATTCCGGCTTCCTAAATGGCCTTACTTGTAAAGAAGCCATAGACAAAGCCATTGAATTTGCGGAAGAAAAAGGCGTTGGGAAAGGCAAGATTAACTACCGCATCAGAGATGCTATTTTTGCCCGTCAGCGTTATTGGGGAGAGCCGGTTCCGGTGTACTTCAAAAACGATATTCCTTATCTGGTAGACGAAAAAGATTTGCCAATCATTCTTCCGGAAATTGACAAATACCTCCCTACAGAAGATGGCGACCCACCACTGGGCAGAGCCGAAAACTTTACCTACACTCCGGCTGGAGAATCTGAAGCTTATCCGCTTGAACTAAGCACAATGCCGGGTTGGGCCGGTTCCAGCTGGTATTGGTACCGTTACATGGATGCGCATAATGAAGAAGCATTTGTAAGCAAAGAAGCTCAGGAATATTGGGAAAATGTAGACCTCTATATTGGCGGCTCAGAGCATGCTACAGGTCACCTGCTCTACTCCCGCTTCTGGAATAAGATCTTGTTCGACCTGGGACATGTCAATCAGGAGGAGCCCTTCAAAAAGCTCATTAACCAAGGGATGATTCAGGGAAGATCGAATTTTGTTTACCGATTGAAAGGCGAAAATAAATTCGTTTCTAAGGGTTTGAAGAAAGACTACGATGTGGCAGAAATGCACGTTGACGTGAACATTGTTCGCAATGATGAGCTCGATATTGAAGCTTTCAAAAGCTGGAGGCCAGACCTAGCCGATGCCGAATTTATTTTGGAAGACGGCAAATACATCTGCGGCTGGGAAATTGAAAAAATGTCCAAGTCGAAATACAATGTGGTGAATCCGGACGATATCATTGAACGATACGGTGCGGACACCCTTCGTTTGTATGAGATGTTCCTTGGGCCTTTGGAACAATTCAAACCATGGAACACCAACGGCATTGACGGTGTAAAGAAGTTCCTCGGCAAGCTTTGGAGATTGTTTCACAATGACCGCGGTGAGTTTGAAGTATCGGATACTGCACCAGGCAAAGATGAGCTAAAGTCACTGCACAAAACCATTAAGAAGGCCGAAGAAGATATTGAACGCTACTCCTTCAACACCTCAGTGTCTACTTTCATGATCTGCGTGAATGAGCTTTCTGCTTTGAAATGCAACAAAAGAGCGATTCTGGAAGATCTGCTGGTGGTTATTTCTCCTTATGCCCCGCACATTACCGAAGAACTTTGGTCTCTTCTAGGCCATACAACCAGTATAATCGATGCTCCTTACCCTCAGTACAAAGAAGAATACCTGAAGGAAGATGACATTGAGTACCCTGTAATGGTGAATGGTAAAATGCGAACCAAACTGCAACTCTCGGCCGACCTTGACAAAGCCGAAATAGAGGCCGCTGCTCTGGCCGATGCCAACGTGCAAAAATGGTTAGAAGGCAAGTCTCCCAAAAAAGTGATTGTTGTACCGAAGAAGATTGTAAACCTTGTTGTTTAAAGTTCAAAGTCATGATACTGCGGAAGCCTGTTTTAGTGCGTCATTCTGAGAAAGCCGATGAGCCAAAAGGCTAATAAGCGACCGAAAGAATCTCCAACGGTCTTGCACCTGACTTGGTGGTCTGATAACTAAAAATTAAAACCCTGAATTGTAAAGCAGCTCAGGGTTTTCTTTTGGTGCAGACTCATGGTTAGCAGGGATACTATCCCCGTCTTGGAAGTAATTTCCCAGTAAGTGGCACCTTTATGGAATTCAGACTAACGATGTTTGCAAGGACACTCCTCCTTGGCGAAGGAGGTTGGGAGGATTGGCCTTTCAAATAATAAAATATGGTTGTTCTAATCCCCCCTGCCTACCGGCAGGCAGGCCATTCCCTCTTTTCGAAAAAGGGGGAATGGCCTCTGCTAGATTGAAGAGCAACATATCTAGTGTTTTTCAATTGAACATTCCGTTAAATGCCTTTTTCTAGTAAATCACTTCTTGGAGGGGGTGCCCTTCGGGCGGGGGAGGACACTCGTTGAATGATCTTTTCAGCACACCTATGAGAGACTTCACTATAGATTACCAGGCAGATCCCTCCGCTGCGGTCGGGATGGAAAAACAGGCTTCATCTGGATAAATAACCCACGCCTTTCAGTATATCATAAAGGGGATGTTGAGAAATGAAGTCATCAGAGTCCTCTAGCGAGAGACTCTGATGGTGATTAGGTTCTATGAAAACGGGTACTTCAAAGGCCAGCCTCTACTACTGGCCCTCTTTTTTACCCTGAGCAAAGCGAAGGGCCTGTCAAGTACCTATGCCACCTGAACATTCCCTAAATAGGTGCATGCAATTGCTCTTGCTTTGACCACAGCATCGCAACACCCTCAGTGTCTCCTGCAAGGGACACTGAGCACCAACGTATAGCACATCAGAGTCCTCTGGCGAGAGACTCTGATGGTGGTTAGGTTCTATGAAAACGGGTACCTCAAAGGCCTGCCTCTGCTACTCGCCCTCTTTTTCACCCTGAGCAAAGCGAAGGGCCTTATGCCACCTGAACATTCACCCAAATAGGCGTATGCAATTGCTCTTGCTTTGACCACAGCATCTTGGTACTTTAGGTCATCCGGTAAAATTAAGAATGAATAATGATGCGAATGACCACAAATGTTGACCAATACCTTGCAGAAGGCTGTGGCCGATGTTCGCTGGGAGGAACCCCCGACTGTAAGGTGCACCAGTGGAGCCAAGAACTGCAAAAACTACGATCCATTGCGTTAGAATGTGGTCTGACCGAAGAAAGCAAATGGGGCGTACCTTGCTACACCTACCACGGTGCCAACGTGGCCATGATCAGCGCATTTAAAGATTACTGCTCTCTGAGCTTTTTCAAAGGCGCTCTGTTGAAAGACAAGTATCAAATGCTTGAGAAGCCCGGCCCCAATTCTCAAGCAGCCCGCTTGTTTAAGTTTACTAACCTTGAACAGATACTACAGGCAGAAGACTCTATCAGGCTCTATTTGTTTGAAGCCATTGAGGTAGAAAAGAAAGGACTCAAAGTAGACATGCAAGCCAAAAACCAGTTAGACTATCCTGACGAATTGCAGGCCAAGTTTAAGGATATGCCCGAACTGAAAACAGCTTTTGAAGCACTCACTCCGGGCAGACAAAGAGGTTACATCATTCATTTTTCTCAACCCAAGCAATCAAAAACTCGCTTAGCCCGAATCGAAAAGCTCATACCCAAAATTATGGACGGCAAAGGATTCTTTGATCGGTAACCGGCCTGCGCCTACTCCTAATGAGCCATAGCCCATGCCGCTAACAGCATAATGTCATCACTATTTTTTTAATTTCATTTTCTCGATGAAAATTCCTGAAGCTGCCTTACCAAACCTTCCCCGGCACTGGGACGCTTAATGCCTTCTCTAACCAGCTTTCCGTCTTTGGTAATTACTAAGTAAGTAGGAAAGCCCGTGATCCCTACTTCCTTATCCAACTTTTGATATTGTTCCTCATTGAGGAAATAATTATCACCAACGAGCTCATGCTTTTTCACCATTATATCAAAAGACTTTTTGGTAGACTGAGCACAGAGGTAAACATAAACTACATCTTTAATCTTGCTCTCTTTAATCCGCTTCATATTAGAGAACTCTCCTATGCATGGCCCACACCAGGTGGCCCACACATCAATATAAACCACCTTGCCTTTGTACTTTTCCTTAAGCTCTCTTAAGATGTTGTCAGAAGACTCAGCAATCTCTACCCCTTCTACAAACCTGGCATTCTTCAAAATTTCAAAATCCGCAATGCTCTGCTCAATACTTTCAAGAACCGAGGGCACCAGGTTTAAACCACCCAACTTTGCCTGGATGTAGTCGGGCACCTGCAACCCCTTGGTAGTAAAGTTCATGTTAACGTAGGTGGCCACAATACTAGACCTTTGAACCGTACTCAACCCTGCAATCTTCGATATCAAGTGATCCCATCTCACCTTTCTCTGAATATCAAGAATATCTTCCTTATAAGACTCGAATATGGGCTTTATATCTCCTTTAAAAGACAGGTTTCCGAAAGTATTTTTCCTGCTCCTTTCCTTCTCTTTCCATTCGTTTATGATGCCACGGTTTTCTTCACTTATGCTTTGGTTTGATAGAAACTCATACACGTACTTCAAACTGCGATCATGGATAGCCTTGTATTCCTTTGGCATTGCGGCCATGGTAAATTCCCGCGTAAGATTGGCATAGTTATCGGTCATCAGGTCACCAATCTCATCAGGCATCAGGCTCACCACTTTATCCAAATACTCATCAGACACATCTACCGCCTCAATTCTTCCTCCATTTTTACCAAGATTGTGCATCCATATATATCTTCTTAGATCATCGGCTGCGTAGGTTCTTACATCGCGTAAACTATAATCTTTTATGAACGAACTTGTAGGAACTGAATCGAAGTAGCTCTCATAGAACCGATGATGCGACTGCCAAAGCTTTAGTCTATACTCCAGGTAAGCATCAGAATCCAGGGTTTTCTGAAGACTATCATTCTCCTCATAGTTTCTGATCTTCATATATTCAGGGTGCAGCATACGAAACTCTTCATTCTCAGCGGCCAAATCGCCCATA
>MDTG01057864.1_pt1 | contig 13123 bp, 13 predicted proteins | sample 811421 | NCBI WGS metagenome assembly MDTG01 (sample SAMN05326645, study PRJNA326480) | marine metagenome | isolation source: seawater | place: Pacific Ocean: South East | collected 2011
GTGAAAAGTTTAGTGAAGAAAATCTTGGTCTTAGAAGGCCTGGTGACGGCCTTGCTCCAAGCCTATTAAAAAATATTTATGGATTGAGTGCCACTAGAGACTTGTGTTTAGGTGAAAAATTATCATTAGGCGATATGACTAAATAATGTATCACCTCAATTTTTCTATAAAAAATCATACTAAATACCTTAAATGAAAGCAAAAACTATATTACTAACTGGCGGTAGCGGATTTTTAGGTAAACACCTTCTAGAGCATTTTAAAAATTATAATTTCAAGATAACAACAGGAACCAGATCAATTGAGCAATCAAAGAAGAATGGATTTGTGTATTTAGATATAGAAAATAAAGACTCAATCATGAGTTTAAAAAACTATAAAAGTTTTGATTGCATAGTTCATCTTGCAGCAAAAGTTGACTTTATGAGTGAAACAGATCAAAGCCTTCATGCAGCAAATGTACAATCAGTTGAGTGTCTTGTTGAGCTTGCAAAAATATGGAAATCTCAGCTTATTTTTACATCATCTGCTTTAATAGCAGGTACAAAAAGTGAATATGTATCTAGCAATACTCCTGATGATCCGGATGTTCCTTATACAAGGACAAAGATGCTGGCTGAAAAAATCATTAAGGATTCACAAATTTCTTATTGTATTTTAAGAGTGGCAGGAATTTTTGGTAACAACGGACCAGCACATCTAGGCATAAATAATGCTATAGATAAAGCGATCAAAGGAATTGGCCCAATTCAATATGGATCAGGCCTGGCAAAAAGAAATTATATATATGTAAATGATGTTGCAAAGGCTATCATTTATGCAATAAACAATAGATTAACTGGAACTCATATTACTTCTGGAAGTGATAGCATATCAATAGCAAGTATGATGGAATTTATTTGTAATGTCCTCTGTCCAAATGAAACCGTTACAGTTAATGCTGGTATCGAAGCATCATCTCAAGTATTTAAATCATCAGAGTCGCTTCCAAAAACATTATGTTTTTCAGATGCATTATTAGATATTAAAAATTCATTGAAATGAAGTTTGCCTTACTTGGAGATATTCATGGGAACCATTATGCCCTAGAGTCTGTTATTGAGTCTGCTCTAAACAAGGGAGTTGATAAATTTTTAGTAACTGGCGATCTTGTTGGTTACTATTTTTCACCATTAAAAGTGCTCAATTTGCTTAACACATTGGATGCTAGCATTGTCAGAGGTAATCATGAGGAAATGCTTGCTGAAGCTATAAATAATTCTGTTTTTTTAAATAAAATAGATAAAAAATATGGGCCTGGCCTTAACATAGCAATTCAAGAATTAAATGAGAAACAATTATCATATCTAATAAATCTTCCTCACCCTCTTTTTCTTAAATTTAAAGATAAAAAAATTATTTTGTGTCATGGTTCTTTGAATGATATTAATAAATACATTTACCCTGATACAAAGCAAGAAATATTAGATAAAATTGATATAGATGAATATGATATTTTGGTTACAGGCCATACCCACTACCCAATGAAAAAATTAATAAATAATAATAAAATTATAATTAATCCTGGCTCAGTAGGTCAGCCACGAAATAGAAAGCCTGGGGCTCACTGGGCCCTAGTTGATACATCAACAAATGACATTTCTTTTCATTGTGAAAAATATGATCTTAAAAAGCTAATTCAAGAATGCAGGAAATTTGCTCCAAATCTTTCTTATCTCGAGGATGTGTTAACCAGAACCTAAAGAAAAATTTATGAAAGATAACAAAAAAATCAATATTCTTGCTACTGGCTGTGGTGGTGATCTTGGCGCCAGTGTGGGTCGTATTTGCAAGTCCTCAGACTTAATTGGTAAGGTTATAGGTTGTAACAACCATGACAAGCATTTCTCAAAATATATTTATGACAAATACTTTGTGGTTGATAATTTCGATACAGAAAATTATAAGCCTCAAATAGATAAAATTGTTGAGGCTGAAGATATTGATCTTATTATCCCATTATCTGAAATTGAACTTAGAATGATTTCTGATCGTAATGTTAGTGACGAATATTCTGGAGTTCCTTATCTTTCTGCCAATAAGAAGTCTTTAGAAGTTGGATTTGATAAACTAAAAACTATAGAATTTTTGAAGGATATCGGAGTTTCGTTCCCTAAAACAATTATTTTTTCAGAATTAAAAGATGAACTTTCATACCCATATATCATTAAGAGCAGAAGTGGTTATGGAAGTAAATCTATCTTTAAAATTACAAGTGAAACAGAGAGAAATAAATATTTAAAAGACTTTCCAGATTTTATTGCACAGGAATACATAGATGTAGATGATCAGGAATATACTTGTGGACTATTTTCATCTTCAGATGGTAAAAATATTAGATCTATAACTATGCATCGAAATTTATACGAGGGTACTACCTCTTATGGCTCCGTAAGAAATATAGAACTCATCAAAAATCTTCTACATAAAATTGCTGAAGGCCTTCAACTCAATGGATCAATTAATGTTCAATTAAGACTTACTGCAAAAGGACCACTGGTTTTTGAAATAAACCCAAGGTTTTCTAGTACTGTAAGATTTCGCCATCTTATGGGCTATAAAGATCTGATATGGTCAATCGAAGACTTGTTTTATAAAAAGATATCAGACTATAAAGATGTTAATGATAATACACATTTTTATCGTGATTCGAATGAGGTTATTGTTAATAATGATTAGTCATAATAAGCCAACTATATCTAGAGATGATAAAAAAGCTATCTCAAATGTATTATCAAGTGGATGGCTTGCACAAGGTAAAGAAGTTAAATTATTTGAAGATGAATTATGTGAATTTTTTAACATCCCTTCTGGTCATGCTTTAGCAGTTTCAAGCGGATCATCGGCTCTTTATCTGGCTTTATGGGTTTTAAATGCAAAAAATAAGAATATTGGATCATCTGTTTATGCCTGCGCTGCATTAAGAAATGCTATTGAGCTTGCTGGGGGTGTGCCCTATTATTTTGATTGCGGTAAAAATAGTCCTAACATAGAGATAAGATCTATCAAAAAGGACTTAATAGATATATTAATTGCCCCATCAATATTTGGAATACCTACTGGCATACCAAATAAAAAAGAATTTAAGATTATTGAAGATATAGCCCAGTCCTTTGGTGCAATTTCTCATGGAGAAAGAATCGGTTTAAGAGGAAATATTGGAATATGTTCATTTTATGCAACCAAAATGATTACATCAGGAGGTCAGGGAGGAGCCATAATCAGTAGGGATAAAACTTTAATAGATGAGTTAAGAGATTATCGTCAGTTTGACTGTCGAGCAGACAAGAAAATAAGATTTAACTTTCAAATGACTGATACCCAAGCATCCATGGGAAGATCACAGTTGTTAAATATATCTGAATATATAAGAAAAAGAGAAAATATTTTTCAAATATATAAATCATATGGATTGAATTTGCTCGATACAAATTATAAATATGATATTCCTGTTCGCTATCGAGCAGTTGTAAGATGTAAAAAATCTAAAGAGCTAATTAAGGAATTAGAATCTAAAAACATCCAAGCCATTGTTCCGGTTGAGAAATGGGAGTTGCTAGACGATACAAAAAATTATCCAAATGCTCAAAAATTATCAACTGAGGCAATTTCATTACCAATATATCCAACCTTAAAAGAAAATGATGCTAAAATCATAGCAAAAATTGCAAAGAAATTTTTATGATTTTAACGGCACACCAACCCGTATATATACCATGGCTAGGACTTTTTCATAAAATTGCTTTAGCCGATCATTATTGTATTTTTGATATAGCCCAATACCAAACCAAAGATTTTAATAATCGTAATAAAATTAAAACAAATAATGGTCCAATTTGGCTTTCAGTCCCAGTTGAATCAAAGAATCATTTCGAAAAAAAATTAAAAGACATAAAAATTATAAATAATGGTTGGCATAAAAAACATTTTAAGACTATTGATTTAGCATACAAAAAAGCCCCTTTCTATAAAGACTATATTGAAAATATAGAAAAATTATATAAAGAAAAAGAATACACATATCTAGCTGATCTAAACTTTGCTTCACTAGAATTTGCTTTAAAGGCTTTAGGTATAAGCCTGCCTATTTCTAAAGCTAGTGATTATGACTTAGTAGGAGTTAAATCTGATTTGGTATTAGATATGTCAAAAAAACTCGGAGCTACTGATTATATTTTTGGCGCGTTAGGTAAAGATTATGCTGATGTTCGTTCTTTTACAGAAAGTGGAATAACTCCTCATTTTCAAGAGTTTATTCATCCAAAATACCCACAACTTCATGGAGAATTTGAACCTTATATGTCTATATTAGATCTTCTTTTTAATATGGGGCCTCAATCTATGCAAACCATAATGAGTGGTAATTTAAAATCTCTATAGGAGATGTCTTTGCAAATGAATTTATATAGATGGAGAAATAAATGACTTTTAGTAATGAGTGGGATGGTATTTATAAAGATAATTCTCAACTTTCAATATGGCCTTGGTCAGACTTGGTAAGTTTAGTCTACAGAAATTGTAAATCCATTATCGAAAAAAAAGATGGCAAGGTCTTAGAACTTGGATGTGGAGCTGGAGCAAATATTCCTTTATTTATATCTTTAGATTTAAATTATCATGCTATAGAAGGCAGCAACGAAATTGTTGAGAGGCTTAAAAAAAAGTTCCCAGAAATAGAAGATAATATAGTTGCTGGAGATTTCACCCTAGGGCATTCTTTTGGTAATGACTTTGACTTAATATTTGATAGAGCATCAATTACTCATAACAGCACAAATGGAATTCAAAGCACGTTAAAAATTATTGTAGATTCTTTAAAGCCTGGAGGCTTGTTTATTGGGTCAGATTGGTTCTCTACAAATCATTCAGATTTCAAAAATGGTTCAAAAATTGATGATGAATTTACAAAAACAAATTTTACTAGTGGGCAGTTTAGTGGGGTTGGCAAAGTACACTTCTCAACAAAAGAGCATTTAATTGATTTATTCTCAGATTTTGAAATACTTCTTCTAGAAGAAAAAAATTATCAACAAAAATTTCCGCATGACAATCATTGTGTTGGACTATGGAACATAGTCGCCAAGCGTCAAGATTAAGTATTTTATAGTTTTTTTTCTACGTGCTTTATAATTAACGAATTGTAAATTTATTTGTTTTTATGAAATCTAAAATTAATTCAATTGCTGTGATAGGCCTAGGTTATGTTGGCCTTCCTCTTTCATTAGAGCTATCAAAACATTATAAAGTTATAGGATTTGACATAGATATGTCTCGTGTGGATGAATTAAATAATGCTATTGACAGAACTCAAGAGGTTTCTAATGAATATTTATTAAAATCTATAAATAATAAAAGATTATCTTTCTCAAGTTCTGAAAACTCTCTACATGATATAGACTTTTATATAGTAGCAGTTCCAACTCCAGTAAATGAGAGATTTGAGCCAGATTTGAGTATTGTAGAAAGCGCGTCACAACTTGTAGGTAGAGTAATATCTAAAGGCTCAATTGTTGTATATGAATCCACAGTCTATCCTGGTGTTACAGAAGATATATGCATACCAATAATTAATAAGGTCTCTGGTATGGAAGGTGGAAGAGATTTTTATTTTGGCTATAGTCCAGAAAGAATTAATCCTGGAGATGCAAATTCTTCAGTTACAAATGTCGTCAAAATTACTTCTGGCTGTTGTAAAGAATCTTCAAGAGTAATAAATGATGTTTATAGTAAAATTATTTCAGCAGGTACATATGAGGCAGAATCTATAAAAGTTGCTGAGGCGGCCAAAGTTTTTGAAAATGTCCAAAGAGATGTAAATATCGCATTGGTAAATGAGTTTTCCATATTATGCAATGCTCTAAAAATTGATTCATCAGATGTTTTAGATGCTGCTGCAACTAAATGGAATTTTATGAAATTCTCACCTGGCTTAGTTGGCGGACATTGCATTGGTATAGATCCTTATTATCTAATTCATAAAGCCAATTCTCTTGGATATTCTCTTGATATAACAATGCAAGCAAGAAAAATTAATGAATCAATCCCACATTTTATAGTTCAGGAGCTTAAAAATGTATTGCTACAAAAAAATATGCCTATTAACAATATTAAGATTCTTGTTATGGGTTATACATTTAAAGAGGACTGTCCAGATACAAGAAATACAAAAGTCAAAGATATCATTAATAATATTTATGAATTCACATCTTCTGTAGACATATATGATCCTTGGGTTTCTGCTTTAGATAAAGAAAACTCTGAGTTTAATTTTATTGAAGAGCTTAAAGACAATTATGATGTTGTCATTGTTGCAGTGAAACATACTTATTTTCAAAACCTTACCAAAGATGAATGGAATAATATTCTTAAAGAAGAGTCAGTTTTATTTGATTTAAAAGGCTGTTGCAATGAAATTAAATCCGATTTTTCTTTATAAAATTAAGTCCAGATGAGCATTAAAACTTATGAAAAATATATGCGCCAAAAAAAAATGCGCAGTAGAAATTTCATATTATTATTATCAACATTATTGCTATTGAGTAATATTATTTTAGATATTTTCAGATTGTTTTATATTTTTTCTTTTAAAATTTCAGGGTATGGAAAAAAAATAATTTTTGTTTCTAACACTAACCAAGTCATTAATATTCATAAATACCTACCTGATTATTCTCAGGATTTTAAATTATTTTATGTAAAAAACTCCAAAAAACTCATATCCTTACCTCAGGCCTATTTTCATTTTAAAGCAATTCTAAATATTCTTTTTTTTACAAAATCTCCAAAAAAATTAAGTCATCTCGATGTTGATAATCTAAGATTTAAAGGTTCTTCGTTATATTTTTGCCTTTATTTAAAATTTATTGGAACAAAAAAAGTCATAATTTCACGTGAAGATATATCTCCCTATATTGATATAGCATTAGCATGTCAAAAATTAAGGATAAAATTAGTGGTAGTAGAGCATGGCATTTTTTTTAGTGAATCATTTTCGTTTGCACCAACAGAAACTACTCTGCATATTTTTTCATCCGAAGTAAATATTTTAAAAAGACACCCAAAGCCAAAAATTGTATATAAGGCTGAAAGCCCACTAAAAACACTATATGATTCATTTTTAATCTCAAAAGCAAACGCAAGTTCAAGCAAATCTATATTGCTTGCTGATACTTTTAACATTAGGCATTTACTTCTCAATATAGCAGAATCCATTGAAGATAAGGGAGCTATTTTTTTAAGGCTTCATCCAGGGTATTCAATAAAAGATAATAAATTTTTAGATAAAAGGCCTAAGATTGAGGCCTTAGCTGATGCCCAAGTAGTAGTTACTGGAATAAGTGGATTTGCAATGGAAAGTATTTTTTGTGGCATACCAACAATCATTTTGACAACACCTGAAGATGAATGGGCATTTAAGGAACTCTCAATTTATGATCGTGTTCCCTTTATTAAAATATTAGATGCTGATAAATTTATGAAAAACTCTTCATTACTCCTTTCAATTAACCAACCTAGTTATGTTGATATTAAAAAAGTTCAGGATAGCTTAGGATTTTCAAAAAATCAGAGTCAAGAACAACTACTAGAAAAATGGTTAAATTAGCTTCCTATGAGACTATCTAGTAAATTTTTACAAAATATATTTATCATCTTTATTTGCACAAATTTTTTTTATATCAATGGACTGCTCAATTATAAGATACTGTTTATATTAGGAAATATTTTCTTAATTCAAAAATTACAAATTAAATGGTTAATTTTACTTTTAATTTTTTTAATAATAGAAATTCTTATAATTTCAATATCGTCATCGTCTATTATTGATAGATTTATTGTGCTTTTTTCAACATTGCTAATTGCTACAGGATATTTTGGATGGGTGTCTTTATTAATCTCACGAAGGGCATATGATTTACCAGTAACCGGCTATATCTTAATAATTCTCTTTGGTTTTATTTTTCGTTCAAGCTTTGTTGCTATTGATCCTCTTATTTTGGTTCTTATCGCTTCATTGTTTTTACATGAAAAAACTTTTCATTCTAAAGGTAGACTTTCAGAATTGATAATGTTTGTAGTTGGTATATTGTATTCAATTCTTTCTGGATGGAGATCTGCAGTTCTTGGTTTTACAGTAGGATTATCTTATACAATCTTTATAAAAAGTAATTTATTTTTTAAAATAGTGCTAATACTTATATCAAGCTTAGGCATAAGTTATCTGACATATTTTGCTCTTGATCTTCTACAGCTGCTAAGAGATACTGGATCAGCTGGAGATCCCTCCAGTGGAAGATTCGCAATTATTTCAACTACAGTATCTACTATCTATGAAGGTATTTTGAATTTTGACATTAGGGCATATATTGGATATGGAATAGGTTCATTTGGAGAAGAATTTTCTAAATCAATGTTTGTTGTTGTTGATATACTAGGAGTTGAAATTAATTCATTATATGAAGCAGAAGGTGAAACCAGGCTGCATGCACATAATTTCATATTACAAACTTTATATGAATTAGGTTTAATAGGAATGCTTCTTCAATTATTTTTAATTTTTAAAATGCATCAGTCTCTTAAAGAATACAGAGTATTTATTTATATTGGGATTGTTTCTGGGCTTTTATCAGGAGTTTTTTATTTTTACAGTGAGTATTTTATTGTTTTACTTTCAATATATCTATATAAAAGAAAATCTCATAAATTAATAAAATTAAATGGCTAATTTTTTTCAAAAATTTAAGAACAATCTGACTTTAACAAGGTTATTTTGGACAGGTTGCCAAGCGTTTTTTGGACTTTTGCCTGTATTTGTAATAGATCCAAGCCTTCACTACAGTTTTTATTCGTCAACTCTTATTATTAGCTATATGGGAATGTCAATGCTTGGCATAAACGGGATAGCAAATTTAAGGTGGGCTAAAAGCAAGTTAAACTTTACAAAAGCAAAGCCTTATTTTTATTTAATTAACTTATGTGGATTTATTACATTAATTATCTATAGTCTTTTTATAGAATATAATCTTCTCACTTCTTTGCTGCTCATAGCAGGACTTCTACAAAACATAAAAATTTTAGGAATATCCTATCTTAGAAATTCAAAGAATTTGGATGTTTCTATTTTTATGATTCAAGATGGATTTATCTTTTTAGTTGGTTCTTTACTGTTATTTTTTGTTAACTCTGAGCTTAAGTTAATCTTTGTTTTAATATTTGCTTTTTCGGGCGGACTAATTTTTATGACCCCCCTATTGAATAAATACTTCAAAACGAATAAAAATTCGCGAAATAAACGTGTCATTCAAATAATACCATTAATACTTCGCGAGGGTTTATTTTTATTTTTTTCTGCACTTTTCATAACCTATATTCCTATTATTGCCAGAACAGCAGCAAACTTATCTCAATCAGAAAGTTTTTTTGTAAGCTTTAGTGTTGCACTATCAATTGCAATCACAATTCAAAAAGCTTCTTTATCATATTATTGGGTTTTGCAAAAAAGATATTGGGCGGTCAAATCACAAGGAATATGGAGGGATAAATCTCTTTTCAAGATTATCATTTTGATCGCATTAACTTGCATATTTATATACTTAGTTCAATTGATATTTGATTTTATCAATCCAAGTATTCAGTTTCCGTTAGATGTTTTACTTTTAACTATAATAATTACGATACATAGAATGGTAGCTTCATATTTTAGGCTACATATATTAACAGTAATGTCAGTTGCAGATATTCTTAGAAATCAGATTGTATTGGCATTAGTATTAATGATTTTATTTTTGTTGCTTTTCTTTATTTTTAACGTTAAATCGATAATTATTTTCTTAGTTCTTTTTATAACAGCTGATATTTTCTTCATATATCATCTGCCACTTTTGAAAAGAACTAATCCTTTGTAACTATTCAAATACTATTTTTAGATTAAAATGCATAAATATTAAAAGATACTATGGAAAGTCAAAAAAAATTATTGATAGTTGGTGGAGAAGATGTCCATATGCGAGTACCAATTATTAAAAAGCTCACCAGTCAGGGTTTTTGTATATCTGTAGTCGGATCAGGAAGTTCTGATTTATTTAAATCTAATAATATTAAGTTTTACAATTATAAATTAAATAGAGGAATGTCTTTAATTGATGATATCAAAACGATAATACAACTAAGAAATATATTTAAAGATTGTCAACCTGATATTGTTCAAAGTTTTGATACAAAGCCATCAATTTTAGTTCCTTTTGCCTCAATCTTTTTTAATCATAAAGTTACAAGAACTATCACAGGTATGGGTTATGCCTTTTCATCTAAATCTTTCTTTTCAAGCATTTTAAGGATCATATACAAGACTTTTCAATTAATATTAGATAAGAGGGTTGATATTTCCATTTTTCAGAATAATGACGATTTTTGTTATTTTAAGAAAAATAACTTATTAAAGAACCATAAAGGTATCTTAATAAGAGGTTCAGGTATAGATCTACAAAAAATTGATTCAATGGTTATCGCTTCAAAAAAGAATTACAAACACATAATTAAGGATGATGATAGTTGTACTTTTCTTATGGTTGCAAGATTGGTAATGCACAAGGGTGTTATGGACTATCTTCAAGCAGCAAAAGAAGTTAAATCAGTTTACAGCAATTGTAACTTTTTATTAGTAGGCCCAATAGAGAAAAATCTTGAAGATTCAATTTCAGAAGAGCAAATACTCAAATTTTCGGAATTTGTAAAATGGCTTGGGCCTAGAGATGATGTTCTGTCGATTATGGATATATCAGATGTATTTGTTCTTCCTACCTATTATCGTGAGGGGCTTCCGAGGGTTTTGCTTGAAGCTTCTTCAAAATACTTACCATCAATTACATCTGACATGCCAGGATGTAGAGATGTAATACACCATAAATGCGAGGGATTTTTAATACCGGTAAATAATATAGATTCTTTAAAAAAATCAATGATCAAAATGATTAAAAGTACTAATCTTCGAGAAACAATGGGAAAAAATGCTAGATACAGGGTTGAAAATAATTTTTCTTTAGACCTTGTTTCAAAATCTTATGCTGAAGCTTACAAGTCACTTGTCTCCAAAAATAATTAGCTTTAAATTACTATTATGAAATTATTATATTTATCTTATGTGAACATGAAAGATACCTCAGGACCTTCTATAAATGAGTCAAGTTTTTTAAAATGTTTAAAAGACCTCAAATATGACGTAGTTGTTATATCTGGCGATAGTACTGAACTATTAAATACCGAAAGTGCATTACCAATTCCAAGACTTTTAAAAAAAATAATAAATTATATTTCATACATGCTCTGTGTTTTACTTTTACCTCTTAAAAAATCAAAAATGTTAGATAATCGCCTCCTTGTTATGAGATTAGGACCACTTCCAATTGCTGAATCTATTTTAGTTTATTTTTTTAAACCAAAATTTGTTATTAAAACATTAGGATCAGGAAATATATCTTGGAACTCTGGGCTCAAATTTGTAAATAAGATACATTTAAAACTATACAAATTTTTATCAAACAAATGCTTGATGATTGATACAGTTACTGAACTATCAAAGAAGGAAATTATTAAGTCACTTGATATAAAAGATGAGTCGATGGTTCAAGTAATTGATAATGGAGTTGACACCAGTAAATTTAATAACAAAAATAAAATAGCAATTAGAACTAAATATAGCTTCAATCATTATGAATGCATATTAGGATATACTGGCAATTATGGTTCAGTTAGAGGGGCAGAGGAGGCTATAAGAGCTACTGCAAATTTAAATGAATCATGCATTAATACAGGGTGTATAGTTTTAGGTTTTGATCCAAATCAAAAGAAGTTAGAAGAATTATCATTGGAGCTTGGTATATCAGATAAAGTTCATTTTTTTGGGAGCGTGACCTATGACTTAGTTCCTGAAATTACGAGTATGCTTGATATAGGTTTTTCAATTTTACCAAAAGAGAGTAGTGCTGCATCTCCTCAAAAAGTTCGCCAATACGTAGCATCAGGCGTTTTAGTTATAAGCACTAGGGGCAACGATAATTTTATCGAAAAAATAAATTGTGGCTGTCTTGTAGATTTTGGCGACATGGATGCAATTAATAAGAGTGTGAGGAAATTAATTGATCCAATGTTTTTGCCTGATAAAAAACTAATCAACAATTATGTAAATAATTTGTTATCTTTAAGTGTTGGAATTAAGATAAGGCTCAAATTTTGGAGCAAACTTTATGGTATCTAGAAATGATCTATATCAAGAATATATTGCAAGTAAAAGGGATGCTGAAAAAAGTAATGCTTTTTTTTATTACCTAATATATAGACCCTTATCATTATTTGTAACGCCATTTTTTATTAATTTAAAAGTTAGCCCAAACTCAATAACTATTCTCACATTATTTATCGTCATAATGATGCCATTATCTGTGAGTATTTTTAATATGAGTTACATATTTGTTGCTTTTTTGGCTATTGCCTATTGTATTTTAGACTGTGTTGATGGAACTATTGCTAGAAATCAGAAAGTTTCATCATCTTTTGGTATGTACATGGACTCTCTTTTTGGAAAACTTTACCAGTTAACAATTATATTTATTATTCTTTTGCTTGAACACCAAAAATCAAGCACACTTGATAGTTTTCATATCACTATGAGCTGTTTCTCTGCAATATTTTTTTTATGGGGGTCTGATTCAAGATCATATTTTAAATTACATATTCAAAAAAGTTCTACAGGTTTAGCTTCTGGAAAGTCTCAATTAGCATCTGTTGTTATTTCATCCATTGACTTAGTTCCTTTTTTATTATTTTTATCATTTTTCATTGGATTCTATAGTATTTCTGTATTTATTTTTATTTATTACTTAATAACTTTTTTAGTCACTCAGATTACTATTTTAATGAGCTCATTTAAGCAAGATACAAATAATTAGTTATAATTACATATAATTTTAACTAATATCGAGACAAACTATGTGGGATATACAGCTCTTTAAATTAAATTACGATCAAAAAGAAGTTGATGCTGTTTCAAATGTCGTAAGTGGTGGATGGCTTACTATGGGAGAAAGAATTA
>MDTG01121450.1_pt1 | contig 13121 bp, 15 predicted proteins | sample 811421 | NCBI WGS metagenome assembly MDTG01 (sample SAMN05326645, study PRJNA326480) | marine metagenome | isolation source: seawater | place: Pacific Ocean: South East | collected 2011
ATAACTAGTACATACGTATTATGTATCTATGAAAACTTTAGTTAAGTCTCAAGTAAAACCAACTATAGCAATTTCTCATAACCAATCATATAAAAAGAAGTCGCAGGCTTTTAAATTTAGTTTTAAATCAACAAAAATACTATGTAATTTTGGAAATATAATTTTATTTGCAAGTTTATTCTTTTTTTTAGTAGTCCCAGAATCTCCAGAAATGCATTCAGATTTATGCAATAAATATAATTCACCACAAGCATGTAATGTGTGGTAATTATGCTGCCGTGTAATTCATTTCGTCCTTATTTGAGATATTAATATCTATATTTTGTTTATTTGGTTTTGCCCATTGAAGTAACCTTAAGGATAATCTTAAATCTCCCTCGATCCAAGCTCTTATAGCCATAGCTCTTCTTGGATCATAAAATTTTTGTCTTCTGTACCAATAAAAAGCTTCATTATCTGATTTGTCTCCATTACATGATAGGCAAGCAGGAACGCAATTTTCTGTATTACTTAATCCGCCCCTACTTCTTGGAAGTATATGATCAATAGATTCAGATGGTTTGCCGCAATATATACAACTACTCTCTGTAAACTTATGAATCGATTTTCTCCATTGCCTGAACCTGAACTTAGGACATAAATCCTCTAAAAACACTGCATCATTTATGTGCATTTAGTTTATTTAATTAACACAATAATGACTTGTTATTATTAAAAGTCAAGATCTAAAATATTATAAATATCACTTAATTAGGTTTCCTAAATATTAAAAACTGTATAGTTTTATACTTTTATGTTATTAGTAACTATACCTGTCAAATGTTTCATCGGAATAAGATTCATCTTCTTGTATCAAGCTATCTATTTTTTTTCTTCTATTTTCTTTCTCTACTTTTTCTTTTTTTAACTTAGCTTCCTCTTTTTCTATTTTTCGCTGTAATTCTCTATCAGGATAAAGTTCATTTAAATACTCTACACAATAACTAAACTTATCTCTTTCTCTTACAACTGTTTCTATAATTTGAGCCGCGGCTTGGTTAGGTGATGTTTTAAAAAATCCGCCCTTTTGTCTTTTGATATAGCTATAAGCTGCCTCCCAGCTGCTCTCATGATCATTTCCTCCATCCCTCATTGTACAAAAAATTTCTGCACCGAATGATCCTGCTAATGCTTTTGGTCCACCAAATGTTACTTGTCCTAAAATTCCTAGCATTAACATTGTAATTTTAAGATTCTTTAGTGATTTCATTAGTATTATTTGCCTTAACTAAAAAATATCCTTTATTTTTATTATGTCTATAGATTTTTAAGATTTTATGATTCCTAGTTTTATAATTTCAAATTTATGAGATGTAAGTTTGTTATTGAATAGATAACCTGAAAATCCAAGTTGAGATTAATTTTGATTATTTTTTTATTTAAGATACTCTGTTCTTATTTCATTGATATTAAGTCTTTTATACGAAGTTTTTTTATTAAAATCTAGGTATAAATAATCATTAGTTGCATATTTTGGATATCAATATTAGAAAATTGATATTATTTTTCTCCATTTTGGGCCTTCGGGTTGCCATAATATTATAAAACCAAGATTTGTAATGGCTTCACAAATTTCTTTTAAAGGTAAAAAAAATCAAATTAAAAAGAGGCTGTCTTTTATTGAAGGTGGTCATCAATTAGAAAAGCTTGAATTTGCTCTGGCAGTTGCTCAGACAAAAGGCGATGGAGAAAAATCTGAAATTCTTAAAAAAAAGATTTTTGAACTAGGAGGTAATGCTGAAGAACCAGGGACTTAAAGAGTATTTAATTTAAATGCTTCTTTGCCTCAGATATTGCCATACCAGCTTGATCAGCTGTTACTCTGTTTTGATCTAAAAGAACATAACTTATAGCAGAGATGACTGAAATTATATCTTTATCATTTATGTAACCTAAATGACCAATTCTAAATATCTTCCCTTTTAAGTGATCCTGCCCTCCAGCAAGTAAAATATCAAATTTTTCTTTAATTATTTTTCGAAAATCATCTGCATTAAAATTTTTAGTCTCAATGGCTGTTACAGCAGGACTTAATGATTTGTTATCTGCAAATAGCTTTAAGTTTAAAGCTTCCATAGCACTAGATATGGCTTGTTTATGTTTTGCGTGTCTAAGAAATATATTATTTAAACCTTCCTCTTTCATCATATTCAGTGATTCTTCTAGTGCAAAAACTAAATTGACTGCAGGTGTGTAAGGATTGTTATTTGATTTAAGACTTTTTTTGTAGGATTTTAAATCTAAATAAAATTTTGGTAAGTTTGATTTTTCGCTTGCTTCCCATGCTTTTTGACTGAAAGAAATAAAACTTAATCCGGGAGGAATCATATAACCTTTTTGCGAGCCAGAAGCAACGACATCTAAACCCCATTCATCTGTCGGGACATTGCATGCCCCAATGCTTGTAACGCAATCAACTATTGATAATGCCTGTTCATGATCTCTAATATGTTTACTTATAGTTTCTAAATCATTAATGACTCCAGTTGAGGTTTCAGAATGAGTTAGGATAACAGCCTTTATTTCTTTATTATTATCGTTTTCTAGAATTTCTCTAAAATGGTCGGGATTAAGTGGCTTTCCCCATTCTGAGCTTACTACAATTACTTTAATTCCAAAACGCTGAGCAACTTTTACCCATCTTTCACCAAATTTACCATTTTCTGCGCAAATAACAGTATCTCCTTTACTGAGAGTATTTATAATCCCAGCTTCCATAGCGGCCGTACCACTACCAGTTATTGTCAGTACATCATTTGTTGTTTGATGAAGCCACTTCAAATTTTCAGTAGTTGATTGAACTAGATTTTGGAAATCTTTGCTTCTATGTCCGATAGGATGCTTACCTAAAGCATGAAGAACTCTTTCTGGGACGGGAGTTGGTCCAGGGATCATGAGCGATAATTTTTTTTGTATGGCCACTTTTAAATAAATAGGTCATTCTAAGATTAAGTCTCATTTGTTTTTTTTCAATTAGTTGATTTGAAAAAAGGATTTTCTTTACCTATTTGGTTAGCTGCTGCTGCAAAATCAGCAGTTAAACATTTACTTGGATATCCTTTTGTCGAGTTTGAGTCAATACAAGACTTAAATTCAGATCAGGCATTTAGTGTGAAAGTGCACTCTGTTGCAAATATTCAAAATAAAACTCATGCTTTGGCTATAGCCTTTGCAGACTCTGGATTGGATTTAGATCTTACTAGGAATTTAGAAATATGGTGTATTGCTAATTTTGAAATTATTTATGATAAAAAATTAAATACAGAAAATCTTTTAAATATTAATCCTGGTGACGGTGTTGGAATAAGTTCTAGTAATAAACAAATATGTATATCTGATTTTGCTCAAAAAATTCTTAGAGATAATTTGATAGATTTAATACCTATTGGTTATAAGTTAAATTTAAATATTATTTTTCCTAAAGGAAAATTTTTAGCTGAACGAACAAGCAATAAATCTTTTGGGATTGTTGATGGCCTTTCAATTATTGGAACGACTGCAGAAGCTTATGACAGTGCATCGCAAGAACAGTTGGAAAATGCAAAAGCAGAAGTAGATCTTGCGGTATCAAATAAATCCACTGAAATCATTACATTTGTAATTGGAGAAAATGGTTTAGATCTGGCTCAAAAGGAAAAGATATCTACACCCATCATAAAAATAGGTAATTGGATAGGACCTTTATTGGTCTACTCTGCTGCCAAAAATATAAAACAAGTTTTATTACTTGGTTATCATGGCAAACTTATTAAGTTGGCTGGAGGTATTTTTCATACTCATAATCATCTGGCAGATGGAAGAATTGAAATCTTAGTATATTTAGCCTTTAAAGTGAAATTCCCAAACGCTTTAATTAAAAGGATTTCTGTAGCTAATTCAATAGATGATGCTTTAAAAATTGTAGAAGGATATAATATTGAAATGGCAAAACATCTTTGGTTAGAACTTGCAAATGTAGTAGAAATTCGTTCTGAAAAATATATTAAAAAGTATATTGATAGTCCAATAATTATAGGTTCAGCTGTTTTTGACAGAAATAGGCAAATTCGTTGGAAAGGGAATAATGGCAAATCGATATTCTCAAAATTGCATACTTTAAAAGAGTAAGTGAATTATAATTTGTATTATGATAAAAATTTCATCAACAAACGAACGAGATCCATCAATCATTATTTTAGATTTCGGTTCACAATATTCTGAATTAATAGCAAGACGTATAAGAGAAGCAAATGTTTTTTCTATGGTTGCGAGTCATTTGATTTCAATTGATGAAATAAAAAGAATTAATCCAGAAGGAATCATATTAAGTGGTGGTCCTAACTCCGTGTATGAAAAAAATGCCCCTACTTGTGATCAAGAGATTTTTCATTTAGGAATACCAGTGCTTGGTATTTGTTATGGGATGCAACTAATGGTAAAAAAACTTGGAGGAGTTGTTGTTCAAGCTAAAAATAAATCAGAATATGGAAGAGCACCATTAATTATTGATCAAGATAATGATTTAATGAATAATGTTAAAAATAAGTCAATAATGTGGATGAGTCATGGAGATTCAATAGATCGTTTGCCCAAAGATTTTGTTCAAATTGCTCATACAGAGAATACCTCTCATGCAGCCATTTCTAACTCAATAAAAAGATTATATGGAGTTCAGTTCCACCCAGAGGTGATTCATTCAGAATATGGAATGCATATTATTAAAAATTTTCTTTATGAAATTTGTAAAACTAAAAAAGATTGGACTACAGATACTTTCTTAGATGAGACAATCCCAAGAATAAGAGATCAGGTTGGTAATAAAAAAGTTTTATTAGCACTTTCAGGGGGAGTTGATTCTTCAACCCTTGCTTTTTTGCTCCATAAAGCTATTGGGGATCAATTAACTTGTATGTTTATTGATCAAGGTTTTATGAGAAAAGGAGAACCAGAGTTTCTCATGAAATTTTTTGATAAAAAGTTCCATATTAAAGTTCAATATATAAATGCACGAGAAAGATTTATAAATAAATTAAATGGCGTTACAGATCCTGAACAAAAAAGAAAAATTATAGGCAATGAGTTCATAAGAGTTTTTGAAGAGGAGAGCAAAAAATTAGGCCCATTTGATTATTTGGCCCAAGGGACTCTGTATCCAGATGTAATTGAAAGCGCAGGAACAAATATAGATCCAAAAACAGGAGAGAGAATTGCTGTTAAAATTAAAAGCCATCATAACGTTGGAGGATTGCCAAAAGATTTACAATTTAAATTAGTTGAACCATTAAGAAAACTTTTTAAGGATGAAGTAAGGAGCGTAGGAAAAGCTCTTGGATTGCCTGATGAAATTATTAAAAGGCATCCTTTTCCAGGGCCAGGTTTAGCTATAAGGATTTTGGGTGAAATATCAAATGAAAAACTTAACTGTCTAAGGGATGCAGATTGGATAGTAAGAGATGAAATAAAAAAAGCTGGAATTTATAATGATATTTGGCAAGCATTTGCTGTGTTGCTTCCAGTTAAAACTGTTGGTGTCATGGGTGACAAAAGAACTTATGCTTGGCCAATTGTTTTGAGATGCGTATCAAGTGAAGATGGCATGACTGCAGATTGGTCAAAAGTTCCTTATGAAATATTAGAAAAAATATCAAATAGAATTGTTAATGAGGTTGATCAGGTAAATAGAGTTGTTTTTGATATCACTAGTAAACCTCCCGGAACTATAGAGTGGGAGTAAAGAATAGAGCATAAACCCAGTTATAGACTCAAAAAGTAGGTTTCCCTCAGGTTTCCCTCAGACTAAAGATCTTGTCTCTATAGAGAAATCGTATAATTCTAAATTTCTCTACAATTTGTTTTAAAGGTTCTATTTTGTTTATGCTTATAATTCTGAGGTGGTTCTGATTCCTCTGGGGGGAAATAGGTATCTTCATTATTACAGTTTTCTTTTCTTCTAAAATATTCTTCTGATGGATCTAATCCATTTATAAATCCAATAATTTTTTTAGATTGAATACTTCTTATGTATATTCCACTCAAAAAAGTATTTTATTACTTCAAATTTTAGATTATCTGTCAATAAAAAATAAAGGGGCATGTGTTTGCCCCTTTCGAGTCTTGAACTTCTTTTTCCTAAATGCTTGAAGTTCTTTTGACTCCTTTTTAATTTATACTCCTATAAATCTGAGATAGATAGTGCTGACAACCACAAAGCACTTTTACTCGGGTAATATTACTCTATGAATTTCATGTTAATAGTAGGACAATATAAATATAGATCAAGGAGGTCTTATGAAACTATTCAATCAATTTAATATCCTTCCAAGATACTTAACTGCGTTTAATTATGCAGGATTAAAGATTAATGAAACTCCAAAAGAACTTAAGAAATGTACCCCTGAGTTTCAAAACTTCTGGGATAAAGAATGTAGAGAACATCCAACAAATCAAAATTGTTTAATTTATTGTGACTGAATTATTTATTCTTAGTTTTAATCAATTTAATTGACCCTCAAATAAGGTTTTACATGTTATTCAAATGAGAATTTTTTAATTGAAAAATTTGCAGTATTGCACAGTTGGAATTAAGAGAAATATGCAAATAAAATTATAGTTTTAATTCTTTTTGATAGAATTAACTTTTTAATTTTATTAATTAGTTATATTAATTTTATTTAAAATAAAAAATATTGATTTATATTAAAGATTAATTGAATTTTTGATGTAGTATAAAAAAAAGTTTAAAGATGAATTTTAAAGAGCGCGGAATTACTGTTGGAGATTTGTTAATATTAACTACCTTTGTCTTATTTGTTTTTTTCATCACCGGTAAATTGAGAGATAAACAACAGCAAACTTCATTTATAAATCAATCCCAAGAAAATATTCTTTTAAATAGTAAGTTATGACCATTATTTATAGTATTAATAATTAATTAATAAATCTTTTATTAATGCATTTAAAAAATCAAGCAAAATATGAATAACTTAATTAAATTAAGTAGATCAACTGTTGAGAAATATATAACTTGTCCAAGATGCTGTGTACTTGAAAAAAAATTTAAAATCAAACCGCCCTCCTTACCTTTTACACTAAATATTGCAGTTGATAATTTATGTAAGAATGAATTTGATTATTATAGAAAAATTAAGCAACCCCATCCTCTATTTTTAGAAAATAATATTAATGCCATTCCTTTTTATCATGAAAAGATTGACGAATGGAGGAGTAATTTTAAAGGCTTAAGATATATCTCTCCAGAAAAAAATTATAATTTTGGAGGCGCAATAGATGATGTATGGCAAAAATCAAATGGAGAGCTTATTGTAGCTGATGTAAAAGCAACCTCAAAAAATAATTTTGATTGGCATGAAACTTTTAATAAATATGAATATCCAAAAGCATATAAAAGACAATTAGAAATGTATCAGTGGTTATTAATGAAAAATGGTTTTAAGGTGGCGAAGGAAGCTTATTTACTTTATTTTAATGGGAGCAAAAATGAACAATTCTTTAATCAAAAACTTAAATTCGAAGCTCATCTTATTAAGTTAGATTGTTGCAATGATTGGGTTGAAAGCAAGGTTGAAGAAACAGTAGATCTATTAAGATCTAATATTTTTCCAAAACCGTCATTCAATTGTGAGATATGTAGTTATTTAAAAAAACGTTGGACATTATCTCAAACTTTAAATTAAATCTAATTTTTCTTACTTATAATTTATGGAAAAAAAATGAAATAAAGTTAATCTTGAATAAGAAAGGAATTTGAATTTTGAATACTTCAACATCTCAAGAAAATAAATTAAGTAATAAATTGCAGCAAGATGTTATCAAAATTGCTGGTAAAACAATTTTTATTAATCCTTTTTTATATTGGAGAAGATTTGATGAGAAAACTAATAGATGGTTGAGAGATCCGGGACAAATTTCAGAGGAGCAAATCAAGTTAAATAGAACTAGGTTTTATCCTGAATTGGATTGGTCTATGTTAAGCCAAGAAGACAAAATTATTAAAGATGGTACTGTTGAGATGTTTTTGAAAACTCTCGACTTAGTAAATACTTTTCATCCTGATTTGAATGTATCTCAGATACTTCAAATTGAGAGGAAAATGTCTATTGTAAAGAAACATGCTTTTGAAAAATGGGTTAAAAATTCATTTGCAAAAAGAGCTAAAACAGCATTAAAAGAAAGAAGAAAATTTCAAAGAGAAAGATTCGTAAGGACTTGGCATGAGTGGTTTTCTCTTGAAACAACACATCAAGCGCTTTTACCAATTTTTATTATGGTGTTTCTTTCGTCTTTCATTGGCTGGTCTGCAGGAATATCAAAGAATAGTTGCAACCCTTATTTTGAGTCTGAAACTCAAACTAAGATTAAGTAAAATTTTGATAATTTTTAAAAGGTTAATATAATTTTAGATAGACTTTTTTTATAAAATATTTATTATGCAAAATTCAAATAATAATATACTAGATACTTTAGTATATTTTTTAAGAACAAATAATATTAAGCCTGATGATATTCTGTATAAGTTTTTAAATATCCAAAATCAGTCTCCAAAGGAAGAAGAGATAGCTACTTATGATATTAATGACAATTCAAATAGAAATATTGAGAATGATGAAGATTATAAATTGTTAGTAGATAAGCTGAAAAATATAAAAAATATAATGAATCAACTTTCTTTAGAAATTTCAGATAAATAATTGATTAACAATAAATTTTTAAAAAGAAATGTATCTACGAACAAACAATCTTTAGTTGTTTTTGCATTTACTTCTTTAGGTTTTTTTTTCATTCTTCTCAGATTGATTTTTTTGCAGCTTATTGATACTCAAAACTATAAAGAAATGTCTGATCAGAATAGAATTAGATTAATAGCCACGCAACCAATTAGAGGGAAAATCCTTGATAGGAATGGAAAGGTTTTAGTAGATAGTAAGTTGAATTACTCATTAATAATAAAACCTCAATTTGTTAATAACCAATCATGGAAAGAGTATAAATATCTACTCTCTACTTTGTTGCAAGTTAATCCGCAAGATTTACAATCCAGATATGATAAAGGTTTGAATCATGCAAAATACTCAATAAAACTAATTGATAATCTTTCAATAGATAATCTTATAAAGTTTGAAGAAAACGAATTATTATTTCCTGGGGTAGAAATTTCAACAAGAATCATTAGAAATTATCCTTATAAATCTTTTGGGGCGCATGTTATAGGATATATTTCTCCAATTACAGATAAAGAGTTTCCTATTCTCTCTAAAAAAGGGTATAGGATAAATGACTATATTGGCAGGACAGGGATTGAACATGTTTATGAAAATGATTTAAGAGGCGAGTGGGGTGGCGAGATGATTGAAGTAAATGCTGCAGGAGTAGTTCAACAATCATTAGGAACAAAACCTTCTCAAAAAGGAAAAGATATTCAATTGACAATTGATTTTGATCTTCAAATGATGGCAGAAAAAGTTTTAAAAGATAAAAAGGGCGGTGCCATAATAGCGCTTGATCCTAGAAATGGATCTATTAGAGCAATGGCAAGTAAGCCTACTTTCGATTTAAATTTTTTTTCTAAGGATTTCAAACCAGAAAGAGAATTTAATAGATTGTTTTATTCATCTTCAAAACCTTTATTAAATAGAGCTTTAAACGCTTATGATCCCGGAAGTGTATGGAAGATTGTTACGGCATTGACTGGCCTGCAAACTGGAAAATTTCCATCCGATACTATTTTGGAAACAAAACCATGCATTATTTATGGTAGCCAATGTTTTCGCGAGCATAATGACTTAGGCTTTGGGGATATCGGTTATGAAGATGCCTTAAGATTTTCTAGCAATACATTTTTTTATCAAGTGGGATATGGTGTTGGTGTTGATGCTATTAATGAAATTTCCAAAGAGCTTGGATTTTCTAAATTAACTGGTTTTGAGTTATCACTGCAAGAAAATGAAGGTTTAATAGCTAGTAGTGATTGGGCTAAAAATGGGAGGGGATGGGGTGAGGCAGGAAAAACGCCATGGATTCCTGAAGATATTGCAAGTATGTCAATTGGCCAATTTGTTGTTCAAGTTACACCTTTGCAAATTGCTAGAGCATACGCAGCTATTGCTAATGGAGGCTATCTTATTACACCGCATGTGTCTCTAAAAAAAAGTAATGAGTTGTTAAATGAGAAAGCTCCGAAGATAAATATTAAAACTGAAAATATAAAAATAATACAACGCGGTTTAAGGAAAGTTGTTTTGTCAGGTACTGGAGCATCAATCAATTATGGTACACAAGATTTACCAACAATATCTGGTAAGACTGGAACTGCTGAAGATGCGAATGGAGGTCCAGATCATGCTTGGTTTGTTTGCTATTCTCCCTCTCAAAAAAGTGAATTGTTAGTTGTTGCATTTGCTGAAAATACTCCAGGAGGAGGATCAGTTCATGCTTTGCCAATGGCCAGAAAAATTTTAGAAGTTTGGAATTTAAAAAATTAATTTATAAATTCCCTAATTTAAGATTAATTTATTCATTTGTACCAGTCGATTTATTATATCTTCGATCGTTTGATCTTCTGCTGGTTTACTAAAACATGATGAAAGTTGTCTTCCTAAAACTTGACTTCCTAAATGTACAAGTTGAATCCTTAATGAAGTAAGGAGTCCTATCCCGTGGCCACCTGAGAATGTTGCAATTGCAATTGGCTGTCCATTAAATAAATTTCTGAAATCATCACCCGAGACGGAAAGCCAAGCAATCAAATTGGATAGTATTGGAGGAATTGAACCATTATATTCAGGCGCACAAATAATCCATTTCTCAGTTTCAAATAATCTTTCTTTTATAAGTGTGATTTCTTTGGGGATTTCTCCCTTTATATGGATTCTTGGATTATATAAGGGAATATTTAATTCAGTAAGATCTAGTATTTCTGAAGATAAATTCAGTTCATTGCTCTTTGTTTTAAATCTCTTAGCGAGGTCTAAATTTTTGCCGTTACTTGCTGCAATGATTATAAGATCAATTGATTTTTTCATAATTTAAAATTGGTTTTAATAATTTGATCCACTTTTGCGGTGGTGTACGGCGGTTAAATCATCTTGTCTCATTACTCTCCCATAGTTTACTTCAGCATAAATCACCCAGTGATCACCACACTCCATTCTTTCTTTTACTGTTGCATCAAGCCATGCAAGAGATTCAGGGATTATGATTTGTTTATTCGGAGTTTCTTCTGTTTCTAGTCCAGAAAATCTATTTTCTCCAGGTGCAAAAGGTTTTGAAAACCTTTTAAGTGGTTCTTTTGAATTCTTAGAACTAAGTATATTAAGAGCAAACGAATCTCCTTTTTGTAATAAAGATTCTACTGCTCTATCTTTTGCAACTGCGATGCTTAAACCTGGAGGAGAAAAACTAGCTTGACTTACCCAAGAAGCCAACATCGCGCTTTTAATATTATTTTCTCCCTTGCCTTTTGAAGCTGTCAGTACGCAAAGAGAACCAACAACTCTCCCTAAGGCTTGGAAGGTTGGATTGGTTTTACTTGAAATCATACCGACATCTGATTGCCTCCTTTTTTGCTTTGATTTTTTTAATATTTTCCTTCCAAAATGTGTACCAATTTCTTCAATTTCTTTAATTTTTGGTTTATTAGGACTAAATTTTACTTTAATTGGTTCAAAACTTAATTTAAATCCACCATCTTGCAGTTTAGATTCAAGTAAATCTATTGCTTCTCCGCTCCAACCAAAACTACCAAATATTCCAATGGGTTTATTTCTATCCCCTTCTGATAATATGCTCCCCAAAGCGCTAACTATAGGAGTAGGGGCATGTCCTCCTATTGTTGGAGTTCCTACTAGATATCCATCTGCTTGCTTAATTGATTTAATTAAATCATCACTTGATGTGAACTCACAGTTAATGCTTTCAACCTCTACAGAGGTTGTGGTTATCCCTTTCGCTAGTGCATCTCCAATGGAAGCTGTATTGCCATAGGCACTCGCGTATATTAAAGCAATTTTGGGGCTATTAATAGCTAAATTTTCACCTAAACGTATATAGTCGTTGATAAAACTTTTGAGGCTATATTCAATCGCTGGTCCATGCAATGGAGCTATACATTTTATGTCATATTCAAATAATTTCTCAGAAAGTGAGGTTATTTGATTAGACATTGGAGCCATTAGACAATTATAAAAATGTTTTCTATCGTTATCTGTACTTAACCTATTATTCTCTGACCAATCCTCACATGCGATGTGGCAAGAAAATAGTTTTTCACTTAATAAGATTTCTGTATTTTCTTCATATATTATTAAACTGCCTGGCCATCTAGCAGTAGGAGCAGGGATTAAGTGTAAAGTATGTTCTTTTAAATTCAGTAAGTAATCCTTCTTAACTAAAACGATATTTGGCAATTGGATTGCTAATTCTTCTGATTCTTCAGGTTTTTTTAGTAACCATAATTCAGAGATAAGTTTTTGTCCTGGGGCTGAACAAGTAATCTCAATGTTTTCAAAAAAGCTTTTAATAGATTTTAAAGTATCAACAATTTTTGGATTAATATGTCCAGTGATTATATTAATTTTTATAAATTTGAATTCTTCTGAATAAAAATTTATAATTTTTTTTAATAATTTAAAATGTGCGATTTCAGGAGGATGAATAATAATTAATTCATTATTTTCATTTAAGAAAAAGGTATTAAATGATGTTCCTTTTTCTAAATTAAATTCAAGTTCGAATCGCTCTTTTTTATTGTCTAAAAATCTAAAGCATTTAAAATTTTTATTAATATCAAATTGTAATAAAGTATCGTTTTCTAATACCGGCTCAATATTTTTAGTTTTCATATTTGCAAAAAAATTTTTTGATTAATAATGATTTGCAACTTTTCTATGATGAACTGCAGTTTTACAACTTAAATCTGAGACACTGCCATTCTCAACTATCCCATAAATAATCCAATGATCAGGTGTTTCTAATCGAGAAATTACTTTGCAATCAAGATAAGCTAATGAATCTGCTAATACAGGACCACCCTTCGCTAAATCTTTAATTATGTCTACATCAGCAAATCTATTAGCTCCTGGTGCGAA
>MDTG01036786.1_pt1 | contig 13120 bp, 13 predicted proteins | sample 811421 | NCBI WGS metagenome assembly MDTG01 (sample SAMN05326645, study PRJNA326480) | marine metagenome | isolation source: seawater | place: Pacific Ocean: South East | collected 2011
ATTCTTACATCTGAAATTTTAGAAAATTCATTGGTTGTTGAAATATTGCTTGACTCATATTTAAAAAAAAAATTACCATTTTTAAATTTTAAATATTTTTTTTTATTAAATAGAAATTTAATTTTTTTACAGATTATATCTACTTGTTCAAAATTTTGATTTGGCAACTTAACTAAATTAGAATTGCCCGTTAAAAGTCCAAAAACAAATGAATACGCAAAGTTGGTTGGTACATTGGTGGGAGTAATATGAAAAATATTACCTATTCCTATTTTATTTTGATTTTTATTAAAAAAATTTTTTTTTATATTTATTATATTCTTTTCTCTTAACCAAAAAGCTAAACTTAAAATATCTCCATATTTTTTTGCAGATTTATCTTTTAAAAGTGCATTAGAAAAATCGTTTAAAAAAGTGATTGCCAATCTACTAAAAGGTATATCTACATATGTAGAAAATTTTTTTGAGCTACATAAAAATTTTATATTTTTCATATTATTAAACATCACTACATCCTCTTATTTCTGATTTTTTTGACCTTCCGTGAACCAAAAACCTTTTACCCTCAAATCCACACGAGCATTTCTTTTTACAAAATTCTCCTATATCTTCGGTAAGTATACTGTGTCCTGGGTAACTGGTTGGAAGGATTGATAACACTTGCAATAGACCTTTTTTTTTATCTAACGATATTTTTTTTAATTTTTCATCTCTAATTACAACATCAGAAAAAATTGATGTTTTAAAAAATTGACATTTATTGCATTCTAAGAATACAGAACCTGCTTGTTCTACCATTCCATAATAATTTATAACATTTTTAATATTGAGTTTTGTGAACAACATATTTTTAAATTTACTATTATTAATCTTAATATCTTCCATTTTTTTCCAGCCACCACCATGTATTAAGATCGCATTTTTCAAATTAGAATTAATCATTTTTTTTTTTAGTTTATTAAGTAAAAGTTCATAAATATTACTTGTAAAACCAAAAATTATAAAATTTTTATGACAGTATTTATCTAAAAATAAGTTTAATTTTTTATAGTCAATTTTTTTATCTTGATTCAATAAATAAGTGTGATCATATCCAAAAATAGAGAGTCCTAGTATAGCTGCCATTTTTGCATTAAATAATTTCTTATTAATATTTGTAGGATTTTCATCAATTATTAGCATTGGCAATCTTTTTTCACCCAAAACAGATTTAAATATTTTTGATAAAACTAATGTTTGTACTTTTGCGTTCTCTTTATCTAAAAATATTTGTGATACATTTTGACCTGTAGTTCCTGAAGATTTTAATGTCTTGAAAATATTTTTTTTTTTTATTGAATATAATTCAATTTCTTTAAATAAACTGGAAGGTAAAAATGGTAAATCTTCAATTAGCATTTTTTTTTTAAACTTAAATTTAATATTTTTAAGAATATTAAAATAATTCTTGCAGTTTTTCTTATGAAGTTTTGTTAATTCAATTAAAGTTGTTAAAAAGTTTCTTTTTTGATTAATATTTAAATCAAATGGATCTTTTTCTAAGAATTTTCTAATCATTGATTTTTTTTTCTAATCTTTTGTAGTCTATTTTATCATTCTTTAATTTAGGTAGCTTGCCCAACACATGATTTATAATTTTATTTTTTGGTATATTAATTTTTTTAAAATTATTAATTTTTTTTTCACTAAAAACATTTATTCTATCTTTACTAAAAATTGCTGCAACATTTGATTTTTTTGATCTGAGTATGTCTTCAACATGATCAAGATTTATTCTATAGCCAAATAATTTAATGAACCTATTTTTTCTTCCAGTAATATAGAAATTTCCTTTTTTATCAAAAATTCCTAGATCTCCTGTGTTTAAAAATTTGATTGTTTCTATTTTTTTTAAATCATTAAAGTTTTCAGCATAGCCAGAGAAAATATTAGGGCCTTCATATGTCAGCTCACCTTCAGTATCTATTTTATTAATATTTTTATTATTATTAATTAAATATAGCTTTCCACCTGGCAAAGCTTTCCCCACAGATGGTTTCAATATATTTTTATTGACTTTAATATACGAAATTCTTGGACTGGCTTCTGTTTGTCCATACATTAAATAAAATAATTTTTTATTTTTATGACAATAATTTTTTAAACTTAAAAAAACATTTTGTTCCAAGCCTCCACCTGCCTGTGTTAAAAATCTCAATTTTTTTAATTCATTTAATCTTTTTAAGCCTATTCTATTTAGTATTTCATAAAAATAGGGAACTCCATTTAAATTTGTTATTTTATTTTTAATTATTAAATCCCAGAATTTTTTTTCTATTACAGAATAATGAGTTGGTATAATACTTGCTCCAGCCATAAAATGTGAATTTATAACTGATAGTCCATATGAATAATTTAATGGCATGGTTGTTACCGTTTTATCTTTTGAGGTAATTTCTAAATATTCAATAATTGACTCTGTATTTTTCTTGATGCTATCAAGTGTGATTTTTACACATTTAGGATCTCTAGTGCTTCCTGATGTAGTTAATAAAAACTTAATATCATTATTCAATATATAATTTATATGTATTCTATTTTTTGATAAATAAAATTTTTTATTTTCAAATATAATTTTAAAATTATCTATCTCATAATCATTTTTTTTTGGAAACAAAATATAAGAGGGTTTATAGTCTTTAATATACCTTAGAGCTTCTTTTAAATTTAAAGTATCATTTAATAACAAAATCGTAACATCATGTTTAAGAAGTGCATAATAAAGCATTATTGACTCCACATCATTATTTGCAAAAAAAATTACGAGACTATTCTCCTTAATTTTTTTTCTTATATTGTAAGACTGTTTCTCTAAAAACTTAAAACTAATAAAATTATTTTTACTTGCTAAGATAGAGTTATTTTGCAAATTTTTTTTTGATAAATTTATCATGACTAAAATACAATTTAATAATTTATAATTTATTATAATTTTTTTGCTAGTATAGTAATAGAATTACCATAAAATGGTTTAGATTATAACTTTATTAATTTCTTTAACTAAATCGTTATAATTAATTTTTTTAAAAATACTTGCATATTCTTTAAATGCGTCGTCGCGATTTTTTCTAGTTTTTTTTGAAATTTTAAAATTAGATAAATTCAAATTAATGTCATTTTCAAGTTTTCTATAATCATTACATACAAAAAAAGATTTTTTTATCCAATTTATATCTATAAATTTTTTAAATTTATTTGTAATCTCATTAAAGTATAAAAATATAACAGGAATATTTCTTAATCCAGCTTCACACATAGCTGTTGAAAAAAAAGATATAACTAGATCTGCTTTTAACAACATATCATGAACGTTTCCATCTGATGTGATTTTAACATTTATGGGTATTTGAGAATTATTTGAGTGCTTAAACCAATTATCTATAATTCTATCATGCCAAATCCCACCCCACTTAGTTTTAATAATTATATTAATATTTTATTTTTTTTACCATACTCAATAATATTATTATGTGAATTTTTAAAAAGATTTATCAAACCCTCTTTGCCAAAAGATTCTAAGTCAGAATTTTTTTTATAAAACTCAAGAAGCGTGTTGTATGTAAAACTAAAAAAAATGATATTTTTTTTTTTATTTAGCTTAACTAAAAATTTTTTTTTTTTTCTTAAATTTATGATTTTATTTATATAATTGCTCATCCTTAAGGATCCAATATTTATAATTTTGACCTTTGAAAAAATTTTCATTCGACTGTAAGCTTTAAAAGTCGAGATACATTGTGTGAATATTAAATCAGGTTTCGTAACTTTACGGCCATCAAAGTGTTTTATGTGATTGTTAATTTCAAATGGAGCCATATTTTCTCTTAAAAAAACTATATATTTTGCTCCCAATAACTGCCCAGCTAAGGAAATATCGTTGTCTCTTTTATAGTAACAAGAAGCTCCAATCATAAATTTAATGCTATAAAATTTAAACAATGGATTTAATATTATTTTGAAGTAATTAGAGATTCTTTTTCTTAATAGATGACTTTTCTTATTATTTTTAAAATAATATTTATTAGACGAGACCAATTCTTCTTCAAAAGGCATTAGTAGATAATTCAATAACTTTTCTGGAAATATTATTAAATTTATCTTTTTATCTTTTTTTAAAATTTCAATTTCTCCTCTGAATCTTTCCAGGGATAACACCAAACCATATGTCTTGTTATTTTTTCTATTATTTAGGAAATACAAAATCAACATAACTAAATAACTATTTAATTTAATAAATAATTTGTACTTTAATAGATATTTAGGAAAAGAAAAAAATCTCAATTTAATTTACTTCATTATCTTTTTAAAATATTCTTTAGAACTAATAGTTCTTGTCTCAAATTTTGGTTTTGGTACAATAAAATTTTTGTTAGTAGTGTCATTCCACATTCCAACAAGCGAGTATCTTACATCTTTAGCCGTAGAATTATATCCAGATCTATGAAATAAATGTGGATCAAAAAATAAAACATCTCCTAATTTCATTTCTAATTTTATTTGTTTATATTTATCAACTATTTTTTGATCAACAATAATTTGTGTAGCTTTATCATCTTCCTCTTTCCACTTTTGTTTTACTATTCCTTTAACATGAGATTTTGGACAAATTTCAATTGTTCCATTTTCCTCTGTTGCATTTCTTATAATAGGAAACCAAGTCTGAATGAAGCGAGTTTTTGGAATGGTATAAAATATTTCTTGATGCCATCCATAAGTTCTTCTTTGGTCCCTAGGTGGATCCACTCTTATTCTATGAGTCCAGCTATATATTGGATTATAAGACTTCAGGTTTAGAATTTTTTTCGTAATATCTAATATTTTTGGCTCACTTAGTACTTTAAAAAAAGAGGAGCAATAAGAAACTGTGTCATAAAGCTCTCCAATTAATTTGTTATCAAATTTTAATATTGAAATTAACAAGTTGTCTAAATCGTTAATATTCTTTGGATATTTAACTTTTGAAGTGGGAATTAGTTTAAAATCTAAAACTATATTATTTCTTTTAATTAAAGAATGTGCAATATCATAAAAAACGAAAAAAATATCATTTTGAAGTTTTTTTGGAAAAATATTTTTTTCAATATGGTATCCATTTTTTTTAAAATTTTGTAACATTGGTTTTTTATAATATTTCTTAAACTCTTTAATCGTATAAAAATTTAAAAATAATGTATTAATTTTTTTTATAAATTAAAAATTCTTTTTTTAATTTATTTGCAATTTTTAAATCATCTTTATCATTAATATCTATACTCTCACATATATTCATTAAAAAATAGTCAGAACCAATTATTGGAATTCTTTTTCTTTTTAAAAAATCTAAAGCGTAAAAAATATAAATTGCTCCATTTGTAGTAAACAGTCTATTAAAATTTTGTCTATTTTGAGTTAAATATCTCTCATTAAAAAATGGTATAAGTTTTTCATTCTCAATTTTTAAAGATTTATAAACTTTTTCTCCCATGTCGGCAACACTAACTAAAGCAGATGCCTTGGATTTAATAAACTTTTTGATAGCATTATTAATATGTAGATGATTTCTAAACGGTGATGTTGGTTGAAGATAAATAATTATAGTATTTTCTAAATTATTTTTTTTTTTCATTTCTGACAAGAAATTTAAAATAACTTGGTTTGCATCAGTTGTAGATTTTGCGTATTTAGATTTTCTTCTAAATAATTTTATATTGAGTTTTTTTCCTAAACTTAAAATTTTATCACTATCTGAAGAAACATATGTTTCGTTTATAAATTTCGATTTAAGAGAACTTATTGCGGCAATTTCAAATAAAGTTAAGCCTGAAATTTTTTGTAAATTCTTATTTTTTAAAACTTTTGAATTCTTTCTAGCGGGAATTAACCCAATAATATTAACATTATTTATCATAAAATCCTTCACTTGTATAATATAGGATTTATAAATAAAAGTGTTAAAACTTATAAATTAAATCTATTTAAAAATCATTATTATTTTTAAAAAAAATATTAATTTACCAATATGTATTCTAATATAAATTTGTGATATTTTTAAAATTTAACCTATAACTAAATAATGAGAATTATTGCTAGATTAGATATTAAAAATAATTATGTAATCAAAGGTATTAACCTTGAGGGTTTAAGAAAAATAGGAAGCCCAAAGATAATTATAGAAAAATATTATAAAGAGGGAATTGATGAAATAATTATTATTGACTCTGTGGCAAGTTTATATGGAAGAAATAATTTATTTAGCCTAATAAAAGATATTACTAAAGAAGTTTTTGTTCCAATCACATTAGGAGGTGGCATCAAAAACATTAAGGATATAGAAAAAGCTCTAAATTCTGGAGCTGACAAAGTTGCTATTAATTCTGCAGCACTAGAAAATCCAAAATTAATAGAAGAGGCCTCAAATATATTTGGTGCTTCTACGATTGTTTCATACATAGAGGCAAAAAAAATTAGTTCTAATAAATGGGAACCTTATAAATATTGCGGAAGAGAAAGAAGCAATATTGACTTAATCGACTGGGTAAAAGAAATTCAGAAAAAAGGTTGTGGTGAAATATTACTTACCTCAGTTGATAAAGAGGGTACCGAACTTGGTTTTGACATTGAGCTTATCGAAAATATCAAAAAAAATATTTATAAACCTTTAATTATATCAGGTGGCTGTGGATCAGTAGATGACATACTTAATATTCAAAAAAGATATCCTGACGATTCTGTTGCAATAGCATCAGTTCTTCATTATGAAAAAGTAAAAATTTCAAATATTAAAAAAAAGATTAATTAGTGAAAAAAATTTGTATTCTTGATTATGGAATGGGTAATGTTGAAAGTTTAAAAAATGCAATCAAAAAGATAGGCTTTGAAACAATTCTTTTTTCAAAAAAACAAGAAATAGACTCAAATTTTCTAATAATTCCAGGTGTTGGTGCATTTAACGCAGCTATAAAAATACTTAAAAATAAATCAATTGATAAAAAAATTAATCTTTTTTTAGAAGATAAAGATAATTTTTTACTTGGAATTTGCTTGGGTAAACAATTGATGTACTCCTCAAGTAAAGAAAATGGATACAGTGAAGGATTAGATTTAATAAAAGGAGATGTTAAACTTATATCAAAAAAGAGAAGTGATAAATTGCCAAATGTTGGATGGAAAAAAATAGAATTTAATAATAAAAATTCATCAACTTTTGATTATTTAAAGATATATAATAATGAAAAGTTTTATTTTGTTCATTCTTACAAAGGAACTCCTAAAAATAAAAAAAATATTTTAGCTACAAGCTCATTTAAAGATAAAAAAATTTGTTCAATAGTATCTAATAATAAAAATGTACTGGGCACACAATTCCATCCAGAAAAAAGTTCTTTTATTGGATTAGATTTTTTAAAAACTGTTATAGATAGATATAATTAAAAAAATTATGAAAAAAAACTATTCACTATTTGGACTACCAGAGGAAGTAAAATTTTGTAAAAGATGCACAATTTCTAATCAAAGACCAAGAAGTACCATAGAATTCACAAATCAAAATCAAAATAAAGAAGGTATTAATATTAATAAAAAATATCAAATTTGTGAGGCATGTGAATATTCCAAAAGTAAAAAAAAAATTGATTGGAATGACCGTGAAGCTAAACTTATTAAGCTATTAGATAAGCATAGAAAAAAAAATGGTTATGACTGCATTGTTCCGGGAAGTGGTGGAAAAGACAGCGCATATGCAGCCCATATTTTGAAATATAAATACAATATGAATCCATTAACTGTTACTTGGGCCCCACATCTCTACACAAATATAGGATGGGAAAATTTTACCAATTGGCTACATGTTGGTGGTTTTGATAATATTTTATTTACACCTAATGGAAAAGTTCATCGAATTCTCACCAGGCTTGCTTTTCAAAATTTATTACATCCTTTTCAACCTTTTATTATTGGTCAAAAAATTATTGGTCCATTAATGGCTCTTAAATTTAATATTCCCCTAATTTTTTACGGGGAAAATCAGGCAGAATATGGAAATGCTATTAAAGAAAATGAAAAGCCTCAGATGAATGAAAAATTTTTTTCAACTCCTGATACTAGAAAAATAATTTTATCAGGCGAACCAATAGAGAAAATAATGAAGGAATTTAATCTTAAAATTAATGAATTTAATCCTTATGTTCCACCCAACATAAAAGAAATTAGAAAATCTAAAATTGAGCAAAGATTTTTGGGCTATTACCTGCCATGGGATCCTCAAGAATGTTTCTATTATGCCTCAAAAAATACTGGATTTAAACCAAATACAGAAAGAACAGAAGGAACTTACTCAAAATACTCAGGCATAGACGATAAGATTGATCCTTTTCATTATTATTGCACATATATAAAATTTGGAATTGGTAGAGCTACATACGATACTGCCCAAGAAGTTAGAAATGATAAAATTGAAAGAAATGAAGGAATAAAACTTGTAAATAAATATGACTCTGAATTTCCAAAAAAATATTTTAATGATTTTTTAAAATATATAAATATAAGTGAAGAAGTTTTTTGGAAAACAATTGATGAATTTAGGTCACCTCATCTATGGAAAAAAAATAAAAATAAATTATGGTCGCTAAGAACAAAAATAAATTAAACTAATTTATTTTTTTTTAAATAAAAAATAATTTTATCAATATCTAATAATTGTAAATTATAAAAATGATCATTTTTAAGTGGAAAACTTTTACTTTCTTTTAAATTTTTGTTGATAAATGCATAATTTTTTTTAACTCTGATGTAATTTAATTCTTCTTGAGTTGCTAGATTTTCTTTAATCTTTTCTCCTTTTCTTATTCCAATATATACAACTTTTGATTTACTCGATTTAAATATATCTAATAGTGCTTTAGCTAGATCAAGAATTTTAAATGAAGACATTTTTTTTGGGATAAAAATTTCACTACCCTTAGAGTTTATTAAAGAGTTAATTATCAAATCAATGGCATCATTAATTGTCATAAAATATCTTGTCATTTCTTTATCCGTAATTGGTAAATTTATATTAGATTTAATCAATTTTACAAATTTTGGTAAAACAGACCCTCTGCTTCCAATTACATTGCCAAATCTAACACATGAAAATTTAGTTTTATTTCCTCTTATACTTCCAGCATTAATAACAATCTTTTCAGCCAATAGCTTAGTAGCACCCAAACATGAATTTGCATCTACAACTTTATCTGTACTTATCTGCAGAAATAAATCACATTTATTAATATTTGCAGCTCTTACTAAATTTTCTACTCCATTAACATTTATTCTAGTGGCCTCTACTGAATTATATTCACACATCGGAACATGCTTCATGGCAGCAGCATTTATTATAATATCTATATCTTTTGAAACTTCTAAGCATTTTTCAAAATCCTTAACATCCCCATAAACGTATCTAATTTTATTTTTGTACATTGATTTTTCTAAATCAACAAAATAAGCACCATCTATAGATTCTGAAAGTTCATGAAGACCATTTTCATCATTACTAAATGCTCTAATCACATTGCAATTTGTTTTTAATAGTCTCAATACCAAGGATTTTCCAATTGAACCTGACGCACCAGTGATCAGTATTTTTTTATTTTTAAAAAAATTTTTCATAAATACAATTAACTATATTATATCTTTTAACTTATTAAGTCTCTTTATGTTAATAATTGATTTCATTTTATTAATATTCAATGGAATTGATGGATTTAATTTATTACTAATAATTCTAGTATTAATTTTTTTTTTATATTTTTTTTCAAAAATGTTAATAATTTTTTTGATAGATAAATTTTCGTGACCTATGTTTATTATATTTTGATTAATTAAAGTATAGTTTTTTAATATAATTAGAATTATATTACAAAGATCGTCTAATAATAAATAATTTCTAACCAGATTAAGACTTGGAATAGTTAATTTGTCATCATTTTTTAATACTTTTTTTATATTGCAAATAAGACCCGTTTTTTTTGGGGTCTTTAAATCATAAATATTTGCAATTCTAAGTATTCTAAATTGTTTGCTCCTATTCAGATATAATTTCTCAACTTTTTTTTTTATTTTAGAATAATTACATATTGGCTGAGTATTTTCTATTTCACTGGCAGGAAGTTTTTTTTCACCATATATTAGTGATGATGAAAAATAAATAATATTCAAAAATTCAAATTTCTTAGTCAATTTTAATAAATTTTGATTTCCTTTAATTGAATTTTCATTAAGTTTATTTTCAGTAGATTGACCTGACAAATTTAAAATATAATCGATTTTTTTTTTTTTAACAAAAATTTCTAAATTACGATAATTTAACATATCTATAATTCTTTTTTTTTTAGTATGACTTTTAAAAATTATAAAATTTTTTTTTAACTTTTTAGATAAAGTTGAACCAATGAAGCCACTTGAGCCTATAATTAAAATTTTTTTTTTCAATAGTATATTTAATATGTAATTGTCTTTTGAGTATTTTCTTTAATGTTTATATTTTTTAAAATTTTAATCATTCTTAAAGCACTTTTTCCATCACCGTATGGATTTTTTAAATTTTTTAATTTTTTTCTAAAATGACTTGATAAAACAATTTTAATTTTTTTTGAAATTTCATTACTATTATAATTTACATCAATAACATTTTTTGACTTTAATCTTCTATTTTGTCTTGAGCCTATATTTATAACGGGTACTTTATAAGTTGCTGCCTCATGAATACCAGAGCTAGAATTTCCAATTAGTAAATTACAATTTTTTAATACCGATTTATATTCGGATAAAGATAAATTTTTTGTCCATTTAATTTTAGAATATTTTATTTCTTTTATAATATCCTCATATCCGGCATCATTATTTGGCATTATTGCAAAAGTTGGAATATCTATTTTTTTAATACCTTTTAGGGTTTGTAGTATTTGTTTTTTTGATAAATTTTTCTCAGTAGTAACGGGATGCTGTATTAAACATGCAAATTTCTCAAAAAAATTGAAATTGAATTTTTTTGACATTTCTTTTAGATTTACCTCCTTGACATCCTTCAGAGCATCTAGTGATGGGCAGCCAACAATAAATATATTCTTTTTTAATTCACCCATTTTAATTAATCTTTTTTTTGCATCTTGATTTGCGACTAAATGATAATTTGCAAATTTACTCATAGCATGTCTTAAGGACTCATCAATTGAGCCAGTAACTTCTCCACCCTGTATATGTGCAATAGGAATATTTAAATGGGCAGCACAAACTGTTAAAGCAAAATTAGCACCTATATCAAATCCAGTAACTACTATGTCTGGTTTATATTTATTAAAAATATTAGATAATTTTGTAAATACAATACCCATGCTACTAATCATATTTATTGCGCTATTTTTTCTTAAATTATGAAAGTTTTTTATTTTTTTAAAAATCTTAAACTTATCTTTTTTAATTTCATTTATAGTATAGCCATGTGATTTTAATAAATGTGAACCCGTCACAACAATTTTGTAATCTATTTTTAAATCGTATTTCATTAATTTCAACAATGGCTTAAACCTACTGTAATCCGCCCTTCTCTCTGTTATCAAAAGTATTCTAGTTTTTTTTGACATCTTTGTTATTCAGTTGAAATCCTTTTTTAATATTTCTTATTGCTGTTTTACCTAACAATTTATTGTAATCTTTTATTTTAAAATAACCATTACCAGGCCTAATAGGGAATATATTATTTTTTGTAAGTTTTTCTCCTTTAGATATATTTTTTACTGCAGCAACTGATGCAAATGCAAATGCGACTGTTTTTGCTTCTTCTTTTAGCTGCTTCTTTTTTCCTTTTTTTGCTTGAAAAATTATCTTAGAGCCTTTAATCAATTCTTTTAATTCAGATGTATCCATGGATGCTTTGACATCCGGGCCTTTAACTTTTTTACTATCAATAAAATGTTTTTCAACTATGCATGCCCCCATTGCAATGGCTCCTAAGGATGTGTAAATAGTTTCTGTATGATCTGAAAGACCAATCACAGCATCTTTAAAATTTTTTTTAATTTCTAACATCGCTTCTAATCTTACTAATTTTGGTGGTGTTGGGTATATATTGGTACAGTGCAAAAGTGCAAAAGGGTTTTTATATTTTCTAATAATTTTTACAGCTGGTTTTATTGTTTCAATACTATTCATTCCAGTACTTAGAATAATTGGTTTTTTATGTTTACAAATATACTCGATTAAAGGATAATTATTGCACTCTCCTGAACCAATCTTAAATGCTGGTACATCAAATTTAATTAAACGATCTACTGCTTTTCTGGAAAAAGGTGTACTAATAAATATCCTATTTTTATTTTTTATATAATTCATTAATTTTCTTTCAGAGCTTTCTGAAAGAGAATATTTCTGAATTATGTGAAATATTGATTTTTTAGCATTGCCAGGTACTATTTTTTTTGCACATAAAGCCATTTCATCCTCGATAACATGTGTCTGATGTTTGAGAATTTTGGCCCCTGCTTTAATGGCTAAATCTGCTAAGTAAATAGCTTTATCTATTGAACCATGATGATTAATTCCCAGCTCTGCAATAATAACTGGTTCGGAAGTTTCTGAAATTTCTAAATCTCCAATTTTAAGAATTTTCATTTAATAAAATCTAATATTTTTTTTGTCTTTTTAATATTTATAAAATTATTTGTTCCTGCTTCTAAAATAACTTTACTATATCAATACCTTTATTAATTTCAATTATTGCTATTTCTTTAGTGGTGTTGTCTACAAAGGACTAAAAAAATGTGGCTACACCTATTATAAAGTAGATATGACATATGTTGCTTAATTATTGATTTATCAAGAATCGATTATCTCAATATTGATTATTCTCTTACAAAAAATATCTAGAACAAAAAAAAATTATTTAAAAAACTATTTTTTATAAAAATTAACAAAAAAAAACCCCAGCCATTACAGCTGGGGTCATAAAATAAATATCAATTATCATTGAATTCACTTAAAAATTTTTTTCAGTGCATAAATCAAGCCAATTGAGCTATTAGTACTGGTCAGCTGCACGCATTACTGCGCTTCCACATCCAGCCTA
>MDTG01276472.1_pt1 | contig 13120 bp, 12 predicted proteins | sample 811421 | NCBI WGS metagenome assembly MDTG01 (sample SAMN05326645, study PRJNA326480) | marine metagenome | isolation source: seawater | place: Pacific Ocean: South East | collected 2011
AATTCCAAAAGGCAAATATATAGATTTAGATGATTTTAGTTCTAAAGCAAAACCAGAAGAAATTGTGGGTTTATTGAAAGGAATTAATATAGTTGCAAAAAAACTAGGAATCTCAACTGATGTAGGAAAGGGTTATAGAGCCCTTTCAAATATAAGTGAAGATGCAGGACAAGAAGTTCCTCATCTTCATTTTCACTTATTTGGTGGCGAAAAAATAGGTAAAATGGTCGAGTGAGCAAACAAATCGAAAGAAATTATTTAGAAATTAATTCTTTAGAAGAATTAGTAGAAACTGCTGTGCCATCAAAGAATTTAATTTTAAAATTAGTGAATCCTGCCGACTTCAAATTAAATAAATTTTTTTACAAACAAATTGGACATAAATATTCTTGGATAGATAGACTAGATTGGACAGATAATGCATGGATAAAATACGTAGAAAATAAAAATGTCAAAACATACGTTCTAAAAGTATCAAAAGAATTAGTAGGTTATTTTGAAAAAATATATCATCAAGATAGAAAAGAAACAGAAATAGCTTATTTAGGAATTTTAGAAGAATATTTTGGTAAAAATTATGGAAGTTATCTTTTGTCGGAGGCAATTAAAATTTCTTTTATAAATAAATCAAAAAGAGTTTGGGTTCACACATGTTCTTTAGACCATAAAAATGCTTTAAAAAACTACCAAAACAGAGGAATGAAGATATTTAAAAAAGAAACAATAAACTTAAATTTATAAAAATTATAATTTAATTATTAATTTTAAATGCTATGAAAGCATCTCCTTGCTCAACTAAATCAGGATAATTTTGTTCTAAACTGTACCCACCAGTGGCAGGAATAATAATGTATTGTTCTTCATTTACTTCATAAATTGAAGGTGGAGCGGACCCTATATATGGAAGTTCATATGACCACAGCTCTTTTCCTGTTTCTGAGTCAAAAACTCTAAAAAGTTTATCCAAAGTGCCCCCAACAAAAATTAATCCACCTGCTGTTGCTGTGGGACCACCAAAATTTAAAGTTCCAGTGTTATTTTCATATGCTTTTAAATTTTTATGATTTCCTAGTGGTATTTGCCAAATAATCTTACCATTATTTAAATTAATAGAAGTTAAAGTTCCCCATGGTGGTTTAACTCCTGGATAGCCATCTAAACCATTTAATATTTCAGTTTTCATAAGATTAGTTTCATACTTAAAATTATCTTTGATGTTAAATGATCCCATAACCATGATTTTATATGGTATTTGATTTGCTGAAACATAAAGTATATTTTTATATGGATCTACTGATCCACCAGTCCACTGTGCGCCTCCATTAATATTGTATGTTATTGTATATTTGTTAATTTCATGGGTAGGGAAAAAACCAAAATTTGATTTATTAACTTGAGAAATAACATGGTCTCTGTCAGCTTTAGTTCTGATAGTGATATCCTCTTTTTTAAATATGTTTCTAGAAAATGGTTCTGGTATTTTAAAAAAGGGTTGGTACTCACAAGTTTTTTCTCCAGGAAATTTCGATACAGGAGCTAACCTCATTTCATAGTCGAAAATTGGCTCACCACTTAATCTATCTAAAATAATTGTATTTCCTAACTTAGTTAGCGCAACTACAACATCTATTCTTTTATTTTTTTTATTAATAGTAGTAAGTATTGGAGGTGCAGCTATATCAAAATTCCAAATATCATGACAAGTTTCTTGAAAATGCCATAAAATTTTTTTATTTCTTATGTCAAAGGCAATTATACTATTAGAGTATAAGTTTTTTCCAGGTCTTCTTACTCCAACATAATAAGGTTTAGGATTGCCTGTTGTAAGATATACTATTCCATTTTTATTATCAGAAGAAATTCCACCCCATGGAATTCCAGATTTAAAATCTCTTAAATTAAAAATTTTTTTTTTTTTATTTTTTAAAAAATATTTCCATTTTAAATTTCCTGTATAAGCATCATATACTTCTATGGCAGGACGGGCTGTTCCTAAAACTAGTTTATTATCAATAATAACTGGTGTCATAGGACTTGATCCAATTACTATCTTACCGTTCTTACCAAAGCTTTTTATTAACTGACCAGTTTTAGCATCAAGCGCTATAAGTTCATCAAAATTTGTAAAAAATAATTTTAAAACATTATTTTTTTTATCTTTCCAGAGAAGCAAACCTCTCTTCGCAGGTTGGGTTCCATTAACCTTATATTTCCATATTTCTTTTCCGGTAGATCCATCTAGACAAATTATATTATTTCCTGGACTTGGAAAATATACTAGTCCATCGTTAATAACAGGGTTTGCCTGTATACCCTTTTTCCCATCTTTTGTATTATAAACCCATGCAACATTTAATTTATTAATATTATTTTTATTAATTTTTTTTAAACTTGAAAATCTCATTGAATTATAGCCACCATGACTTCTATTCCAATCAGAAAAGTTTTTTTCTATTTCTTGAATTTTAGTTCCTGGTAAAAAATTATTTTTCTTTCCTTCAACTTTTTTTATTTTAGCTAATTTTTCTCTTTCTGAAGAACTTTCTAGATTCCAAAAATTTTTTTTTTCATCTAAAAATTTATATTCTAATGTATAATAAATTTTATCTAATTCTAAAAATAATTTTTTAACTTTTTTGCTATTTAAATTATTTGGACTAAAAGTAATGGCGCTTCTATTAATATAAGAAGAGTCATAATAAGCTAAATCATATAAAACTATTAAAAAAATAAAAATTGGTAATATTAAAAAAATTTTAAAAGATAATTTTAGCAGTTTCATTTAATAAGCTGTTATATTATTAACTTAATCTAATCTCTGTATTTGAAAAATTTTTTTATCTATGGTTTGGTTTTTTTTAAGGTTAAAAAGATTTGTTACAACTTTATTTTGATAAATGTCCTCCGTTTCCCAACCAACTAAATCATAACTTTTACTATTGAAAAATAATTTTACAAAAATATTTTCCTTTTTTATAGATAAAACATAATTTTTTTCTTCAGAAAAATTATTTGTAGAATTTTTTAATTCATTTATTAAAAAATCTTTGTCCAATAAAAGTTCTAATGGTGTTTTTTTTAATGGATAATGATATATTTGTTTACTTGTAATATGTTTAACAATTAAAGATTTTCCATTTGATATTAATATTTTTTTAACTTTTAAGTTGTACGAACAAAAAATTTTTTTTGGATATTCAATTATACATTTTCCAGATTGTTTTTTTCCATTTATAATTTGTTCAAAATTAAAAGTTAAATTATTTATAATTTTTAAATTTTCTAAAATTTCTACTTTTATTGAACCATAAGAGTTATTAAAAAATAAAAAAAAAATTAAAATTAAAAATATTTTTTTTTTCATTTTAAAACTTCTCTTTTACCAACATGATTTGCTTTGCTAACAATCCCTTCAGATTCCATCATATCTATTATCCTCGCAGCACGATTATATCCTATTTGTAATTTTCTTTGTAAAAATGAAGTCGATGCTTTTCCTTCTGATTTAATTATTTCAATTGCAGTTTGATAAAGTTCATCTTTATTTTCCTCTGTTAAATTTGGATCTAATTCTTTTTCATCTGCAAAATTTAAGATTTCATCTACATAGTCTGGTTCCGCTTGTGATCTTAGAAAATTGTTTATTTTTTCTATTTCAGTTTCAGAAACGAAGGGAGCGTGTATTCTAACTATTTTGTTAGCTGAAGACATATATAACATATCTCCTTTTCCCAACAATTGTTCAGCTCCTTGTTCTCCTAATATTGTCCTACTATCTATTTTTGAAGAAACCTGAAAAGAAATACGTGTTGGAAAATTTGCTTTAATAGTACCGGTTATTACATCAACACTTGGTCTTTGAGTAGCCATTATAATATGAATACCAGCCGCTCTAGCCATCTGAGAAAGTTTTTGTATATATCCTTCAATTTCTTTGCCCGCAACCAACATTAAATCAGACATCTCGTCGACAATTACCACAATATAAGGCATTGGTAATTTGTGTTTATTATTATAACTCTCAATATTTTTGACACCAACACGTGTCATAAGCCTATAACGATTTTCCATTTCTTTTACTACCCAGCCTAAAACTGAAGCAGCTCTTTTTGCTTCTGTAATTACTGGACAAAGCAAATGAGGTATTCCTTCATAAGTAGATAGTTCAAGCATTTTTGGGTCTATAAGAATAAATTTACATATCTCCGGCTTATGTTTGTATAGTAAAGACAATATAATTGTGTTTATACATACTGATTTTCCAGAACCAGTTGTTCCTGCAATTAATAAATGTGGCATTGAGTTTAAGTCACCCACTACTGGAACTCCAGAAATATTTTTACCGAGTGCTATTGGGAGTTTATAATCTTTTTTATTAAAAGATGAATTTGATATAATTTCACTTAAATAAACATTTTCTCTTGATGAATTAGGAAGCTCAATACCTATTGTGCTACTTCCAGGAATTACTGAAATTCTAGCAGATTCAGAACTTGTATTTCTAGCTATATCTTCTGATAAATTTATTATTTTTGAAACTTTAATACCCGCAGCAGGTTCAAATTCATTTAATGTAACAACTGGTCCATAGCTAATTTTTTTTATTTTACCTTCTACGCCAAAATCTAAAAGTATTTTTTCCAAAGTATTCTCATCTATTTTATTTGAAAAATTATTTTTTTCTTTTTCTTTTTTTGAAGGATGTTTAAGGAAATCTAGCGAAGGCAATTTGAATTTATTTATTTTTTTTGTATCCTGGTTTTTTGAAGAAAAAGGTAAATTTTCTTGAATCCTTGTTTCATCTATTTTTTCTTCTATATCTAATTCATCTTTTAAATTTAGATTATCAATATTATTTTTTTCATTATTTTTTTTAAATAATTTAAAAGTAGATTTTAAAAATAAAAGTAATTTTTTTAAACTCATTTTAAAACTCAGTATAAATAATGAGATAGTTAAAACTATTAAAATATAAAAGATAATTTTTTCATTTAAATTTATTATTTTATTGAATAATAATTCATTAAAAAAATTTCCAATGAATCCTCCATTTCCATTAATATTAAGTTTAAATGAAGTTTGGTAAAAATAATCAAAAAAAATTGATCCTGTTAATAAAGATAAAATTAGAAAAAAAATATTTTCAATAATTATTGTAATTTTTTTTATTGTAATAAGGTTTAAACCTGTCAACAAAAAGTTTAAAGGAATCAAATAAGCAATTAAACCAATGCTTTGAAATAATATATCTGATGTATAACTTCCTCTAAATCCCATTAAATTTTTTATTTTAGATTGTTCAGAAACAATAAAATTAGGATCCTCTGGTGAGTAAGAAATAAGTGTTAAAAAAACGAATATAGAGCCCAATATAAATAATACGCCAATTAACTCAATAAATCTAAGGGTAACAAAATTTCCTATTTTATGTAGATAAGTATTAATGTTCATTTAAAAATCAGATTTGTCACTTTGTATCATTTAATATTTATTGTTAAAATATATTTTAATTATGAATATTTGTTTAATAGGAAAAAATATATCAAATTTATTATTAGCTAAAAATCTTGTTAATAGAGGTATAAATTTTGATTTATTGTATTCTGAGGTAAGTGATTTATCTAAAATAAGTACTAGAACCGTCGGAATTAGTGAAGATAATATCAATTTTATAAATAGCAATATTGTAAATATTAAAAAATATATTTGGTCAATAAAGGATATAAAAATATATACTGAAAGTGACAAAGATAATCAAATATTAAGTTTTAAATCTGAGAATAATTCTAACTTTTCAATTATTAAATATTACGATTTTTATAAGACCATAGAAAAAGTTTTAAATAAATCAAAAAATTTTAAAACAATCTTTGTTTCAAAAAAAAAAATAAATAATTATATTTTAAATAAAAAATATAATTTAATAGTCAATTCTGATGCTAAAAATTCAATTTCAAAAAAATATTTCTACAAGAAATATTTCAAAGACTATAATTCAAAGGCGTATACTACAATAATTAATCATAAAATTTGCTTTAATAAAGCAGCATATCAAATTTTTACAAAGTTCGGTCCCCTAGCTTTTTTGCCAATCTCAAAAAAGAAAACCTCTGTAGTATTTTCAATAATTAATAAAAAAAATGATTTAAAATTTAGTGAAGTAAAAAATTTAATAAAATATTATAATACAAAATATAATATAAAAAGTTTTGAAAAAATTGAAAAATTTAAATTAAATTTTTCGTGTTTAAAAAAATATTATTTTAAAAATATTTTATGTTTAGGTGATAGTCTTCATCAAATACATCCTTTAGCAGGCCAAGGTTTGAATATGACCATAAGAGATATAAGATTATTATCAAAAATAATAGATTCAAAAATATGTTTAGGTCTTCCATTGGATCAAAATATATTAGAAGAATTTGAAAAAAAAATAAAACATTTTAATTTTTCTTTTGCCAAAGGTATTGATTTAATTTATGAATTTTTTAAACTTGATGATAAACTAAATAATAGAATATCAAACTTAATAGTTAAACCACTAAGCTATAATAAATACTTTAAAAATTATATAATTAAAATAGCCAATAGAGGTTTATATTTATAATTATTGAATTGTTTTATTGCTAAAATTATCCATTAAGTATGTATGCGAAATTTCCTCTAACTTTTTTTTCCTAGACTTTAGATCAACTGTTTCTAAAAGAATTTGTTTTTCTTCTAATGTAAAGGGCGAAGCCATTGATAAAGTATTAATTGTTAAATCCAAACTTTGTTTTTCTAGTTCTTTCCAATTAATTAAATATCCCTGTTTTTTAAATATAGACTTTAAATTTTTAAATATTAGTTCAAGATCTGAAAACTTTATTTCTTCCTGGTTGCTTTTTAAATCATCAGAATAACTTTGATAATTAACACTACATTCTCTATAAAGTTTTTCTGAATTTTCTTCATTCAAAATATTAAAACGAGAAACTCCATTTATTACAATAAGGTATCTACCATCTTTTGTTTCATTAAAACTAGTTATTTTACCTAAGCATCCAACATTATATAATTCTGATTTAAATTTTGAATTTTGTTTTGGCTGTATCATTCCAATCATTCGATTACTTTTCATACTATCGTCTATCATTTGAATATATCTAGGTTCAAATATATTTAATGGAACTGTTGTTTCTGGAAATATAATAAAATTAGATAATGGAAAAACGGGAATTTTTTTTGGTAATTCATCAATTTTTTTCATAACAGATCTTATCAAAATTCAATAAGGTTTTCTACACAACCTATAAATTAAAGTATTATTTAAATATTAAAAATTAATAGTTAATATCCAAATTCAACCAACCAATTTTTAAATTCTTCATTTAAAATTTTTTTCTCTTCATCTGTAAACTCTTTTCTCCAATCTCCTGATACACGCTGTGATATGTGGTCACTTTGAAAGCCTGTATTTTTATCAAAGGCTCGAAAGTTTTCATTTGAAATAACAACTATTTCTTCTTTATCAATTTTAGATTTATTTTCAATTTTTTCTTTCAATTCTTCTTTTTTTTTATTTATTATTTTTATGACGTTATCTCGAGAAAATTTATTTGAAATTTCCATTGCTTCATTATAACTAATTTTTGTATTTAAAAAATCGGAAATTTTTAAAATTATTTCAATAGGTTTTTTTTCAATATTTTCATATTTTAAAATTAGTAAATAATTTTTATCAAAATTTTTATATATTTTATAAAAATTTATTAAACTTTTTGCTGCATTTAAAGATCTTTTAAAGTCAGTTTTCATAAATTCTTTAAAAGAGATACAGAGATCTCTAGGATCTCTTATTGTAGTAATAATTTTGGATCTTTTTAAATCAGGTTTTAAAATTGCGTGTACTTTTAGAATATATTTTATATTTTTATTAATTTCATTAATTGCTCTTCCATGATAAATTTCAAACATTTCGTTGTCTTTTTGTGGTATAACTTCAGGCCTAACATTAAACCCAGAAATTTTATTTATTTCTCTTGCTACATTAAAAACCCACATTGAACCAGTTCTTGGCGCAGTAGAAATCCAAATTGTATTGATGTTTTTCATTAAATAGCAAAATATTTAAAATTTATAAATATTTTATTATTAAATGACAACAATGTCACAATTAAATTACTTGCTAGAAAAATTTAGTGACTTATAATTTAATTATAATTTTTGCGGGCATAGCTCAGTGGTAGAGCGTCTCGTTGCCAACGAGAAGGTCGAGGGTTCGACCCCCTTTGCCCGCTCCAAAATGTTTATAGAGGTTTTTTAAAATTATGAGTGATTTAGCAGATAAAAAATGTATTCCATGTGAGGGAGGTATTCCGAACTTTAATATTACTGAAATTCATAAATATTTGAAAAAAGTAGATGGCTGGGAAGTTAAAAAAGATGATTCAGAAATTTATTATTTAATTAAAGAGTTTAAATTTAAGAATTTTATAGAAAGTCAAAATTTTATTAACAAAGTAAGTGATATTTCTGAAAAAGAAGGACATCATCCTGATATATGGTTTGGGTGGGGATATGCTAAAATAAAAATTTTTACTCACTCAATAAAAGGTTTGCACGAAAGTGATTTTATTTTAGCAGCTAAAATAGATAAAATATTTTAATGATTAAAATGTCTAGTTTTAGCAAAAACTAATATCGTTCCTGTTTGATTTGCAAATTTAATTATTTCTTTATCTTTAATAGAACCATAAGGCTGTATAACTGCACTAACTCCAGCTTGAACTAAGGTTTCTAAACCGTCCACAAAAGGGAAAAAAGCATCAGATGCCGCAACAACTTGATCATTAATTCCTATTTCTTGAAATTTTTTCATCTTATTAATTGCAATTTTGCAGCTATCTAATCTACTTGGTTGACCCGAACCAATTCCAACAGTTGTTTCGTTTTTTGATAAAACAATTGCATTTGATTTCACATATCTAGCAACATTAAATGCAAAAAAAAGATTTTTTAATATTTTTTTATTGGGTTTAATTTTAGATACTATTTTAAAATTTTTTGTACTAAGAATTTCATTATCTGGTGATTGAATTAAAAAATTTTCAAAATTAGATTTTATATTTAAAATGTTTACATTTTTTAAATTACTTGAATTTATAATTCTTAAATTTTTCTTTTTTTTTAATATTTTTAATGCCTTTTTTTCAAAACCATTTGCAATAATAACTTCAAAAAAAATTTTATTTATTTCTTTAGCTAATTTTTGATCTATTTTAAAATTGCAAGAAACTATACCTCCAAAAGCACTTGTAGGATCACAAGATAGTGCTAACTGATAACTTTTAATCTTATTTTTATTAATTGAAACACCACATGGATTAGAATGTTTTATAATAACTGTTCCTTTTCCTTTTGGTAATGATTTTGATATTAACAAGGCCGAAAATATATCATTATAATTATTATAACTTAGACCTTTGCCGCTAATTTGTTTCAAATTTAATTTATTTTTAAAAGAGTAAATAGCTGCTTTTTGGTGTGGATTTTCTCCGTATCTTAATTTTTCAATTAAATTTCCATAAATTAATTTTTTATAGGGAAAATAATTATTAGATAATTTTGTAAAATAATTTGTAATTACGGCATCATAATATGCAGTTTCAGTAAAAGCGTGCTCCGCCATATTTTGTCTAAACTTTAAAGAGGTATTGCCTTTAAACTTAATTAGTTCATCTATTAAATCATCATATTGTTCAGTTTTTGTTATTACAGTTACATCTTTGTAATTTTTAGCAGCTGATCGAACCATAGCTGGGCCACCTATATCAATGTTTTCAATAATCTTTTTATGGTTTGTTTTTTTTTCTAAATTTTTTTCAAAAGGATAGAAATTTACAACTACAAAATCTATTTCTTCAAAATCATTTTTCTTTAAATCTAATATATGGGATTTTTTCTCTCTCTTGCTTAAGATTCCAGCATATATTTTTGGATGAAGAGTTTTAACTCTTCCATCTAATATTTCAGGTGAACCAGTATATTTTGAGACTTCTTCGCAATTGAAACCCAATTTTTTTATTTCTTTATAAGTTCCACCTGAACTTATTAATTTAACATTAAATTTTATAAAATTTTTTATAAGTTTTTTTAAATTACTTTTATCAGATACTGAAATTAAAGCTTTTCTAACTTTTTTCATTATATTTTTTCAATTGACCAATTTATAATTTGATCTTCATTTCGAGTTAATCCTGAAATAAATATATTTTGATTTTCAACAAAAGAATTTTTTTTACCAAAATATAGACCAGTTTCAACATCAATTAAATAGTTATTAGTTGTAAACTTCCATCCTGAATTTTCCAATTCAATTAATAAGACATTTTTATTTAGTGTTTTTGTAACTTTTGTTTCTGGTAATAGATGAAATCTTATCTCAAAATTAGTTGGTTTAAAATTTTTTTTTCTAATTAATTTATCTTCACCAATTAATTTGTTGCTTTCTGGAAAGAATTCAAGTTTACGTTCATGAATAACTCCATATTTTTTTTGATAAGCATCATGTCCACCATATAAACCCCAAAGATTTTTATCAAAAATTATTTTTTTATTTAATATTTTAAAATTTTTCTCTATCTTTAAATATCCCTTTGAGTCTTTTTTAAAATTTGTAATAGAATTATTATCTAAAATTAAAGTTGAGTGTGTAGCTGTTAATTTTGAGATATTATTTAGTTGATGCTTAAAATTTTGAAAGTAGCCAGAATTACATATTATTTTTTTTTTTAAATAGCTTATTTCAAAGGATAATGGACCAGATTGATAATTATTAGAAAATTTTTTTTCAGGAGCAGAACCAATATCCATTACAAGAGATATATTTTTATTCTTTAATATTGCATATCCACCAACTTCGTGAGTTTCATTTTTAAATTTATATCCATGGAACTGGAGATACTTATCGAAGTTTGAATAATCAGCATCATAATTTCCATTAAATAAATAAGATTGTTTAGTATTTTGCCATGAAAGATTATATGCTTTTCCTAAGTAAAAAATTATTTCATTTATATACTCAGGTATTATACTATGAGATTCTTTTAACAGTTCCCTAATTAAAACGAAATATTTTAAATAAAATATTAGTTGTCTTAAATTTCTTGACTTTGGAAAATTTTCATTATCAAACGAATAATTAATTATTTTTCTTAATAAATCTAATCCATAATCTATAAATTTTTCATCTTTATAGCAAAGTCCCGAAAGTATAATTGCTGTACATCCAATCATTTTATCATCAACAAGTTCTGATCTATTTATTTCGTTTATTAAATGATTTATTTGTTTTCTGATTATAAAATTAAATTGGTTTTTATAATTTTCTTCGCTTTCCTCATAAGTTAATTTCGAATTTGAAATCCATGAAATTACCCTTTTAGACAATATGTCAATTTCCCAATTCTTATTATTATAATTCTCATTTTTTTCTATCCAGTTTTGAATAATTGATTGAGTTATTTTTTTCGAGGATTTAAGATCAATAGTAAATAACCAGAAAAAATTATGCAATTTTTTATAATCATTGTCTTGAATTTTTTCGTTGTCCCAAACTGAATTTAAATAAAAATCCTCTATATTTTTTCTTTTTTTTTCATATCTAATTAAACAGGAAAGTAGACTTAAGCTTGGTTTATATTTTATTTCTCGATTTTCAATATTTGATATTTTTTTATTATAAAATGAGGATTTTAGGTAAATTTTTCTTATATGATTTAAAATATAAAAAAAAAATTCATTAAGATAATTAAAAGAATTTTTCAATACCATTATTTTTTAAAATTTTTTTAAAGTTTCAATATTTTTTTTTATGTTACCGTTGTTTTCTTTAAATATAGTTGTACCAGAAACAAGTATATTTGCTCCTGCGTCTATAACTGTTTTAGAATTTGAAAAGTTTATTCCTCCATCAACCTCAATATCAAAATTTAAATTTTTATTTTTTTTAATACTATATAAATCTTTTATTTTGTTAATAACCTCAGGTATAAACTTTTGTCCGCCAAATCCTGGAAAAACACTCATAATTAAGATTAGATTTATTTTGTCTAAGTGATTTAAAATTTTATCTAATTTAGTATCTGGATTTAAAGATACACCAATTTTTTTATTTAAACTTTTAATATAATTTATTGATTCTAATAAATTATCTGTTGCTTCAGGATGAATTGTAATTATATCCGCTCCAGCTTCTGCATAATCTTTAATATATTTATGAACAGGATCTATCATTAAATGAACATCGAAAGGTAATTTAGTACAATTTCTTAAATTTTTAATTACAGGAGGTCCTATTGTTAAATTAGGAACGAAGTGACCATCCATTACATCAACATGTATCATGTCAGCACCTCCTTGCTCGAGTCTTTTAATTTCATTATTAAGCTGACTGAAATCAGCAGAAAGTATCGATGGAGATATTTGTATTTTTTTCATTGATTACTAGTTTAGTAGTATCAATATTTGTTTTTTTTTTGAATTAATTTTTACCAAAAAGTCTGTAGATTTCTGCCGCAATCTCACTTTCTAATGGAAATGAAAGCATTCCCATGACAGAATATCCTAGTAAATAAGGCATAAGATAAAATCTAAACATATAAAAAAACCAAGCAACATATAATGGTATTAAAGGTCCTATGATGAAACTTGGAGTGATAAATTTAAACAATCTAATAATAGGGTTAGTGTATTTGACAAAAACCTTCATAAAAAAAAACTCAGAATCTTCTCTTTGAAAAATGTTCATTGCAGAACGTCCTATTAAAGTCCACATTATAACTCCAAGAATGTAGTCTATAACTAAAACGTAAAGTGGCATATTTTGAGAAATTTAAAATGAGGGCAGAAATTAATCCGCCCTCAAAATAAAATTATTTAGTGTTGTTTTCCAAGAATAGTTTTACCACTTGGTACACGAACATCGTCTACCATTTTTTGAGTAGCACTATCAGGTTCTTTAGTCATTAGACTTACTACAACCATAACAACTAAACATACAGAAGCTCCGATAATACCAAATCTTAAGTGGTCAATACCTAACCATGCAGGGTTACCCATAAACTTAGGATATACATAG
>MDTG01067235.1_pt1 | contig 13119 bp, 10 predicted proteins | sample 811421 | NCBI WGS metagenome assembly MDTG01 (sample SAMN05326645, study PRJNA326480) | marine metagenome | isolation source: seawater | place: Pacific Ocean: South East | collected 2011
AACGTAACTATTATGCTGCCATGATGGTACGTGAAGGAGATGCCGATGCCATGATTTCAGGTTATAGTCGCAGTTATCCAAATGTATTAAATCCGATATTACAAGTTATTGATACGCAAGAAGGGGTAAATCGTGTGGCCACAACTAACTTGATGATTACCAACCGCGGGCCCTTGTTTATTTCCGACACCTCGATTAACATTAATCCCAACGCAAAGGAATTGGCAAAGATTGCGCAAATGACGTCTTACACAGCCGCTTTATTTGGTATACAGCCTAAGGTTGCCATGCTCTCGTATTCAAACTTTGGTTCCTCAAAAAACGAGGATGCTCAAAAGGTGAGTAAAGCCGTGAAACTAATTCACCGTTTTCTGCCTGACATTACCGTTGACGGTCCTATTCAAGCAGACTTTGCGCTGAATAAAGCGATGCTAACCAATAAGTTTCCCTTTTCTAAAATTGCAGCTACTGCCGTAAATACCTTGGTATTACCCGATTTGAATGCGGCAAATATTGCTTACAAACTCATTAAAGAATTAGATAATGCACTTTCCATTGGCCCCATTATGATGGGACTAAAACACCCTGTGCACATACTGCAGTTGGGTGCTAGTGTTGACGAAATTGTTAACATGACAGCAGTTGCTGCCGTGGATGCACAAAAGAAGAAAAAATGATAACGCAACTAAACGGAAAGCTTGTTAGCAAAACGCCAACAACCATAGTGGTAGACTGCAATGGTGTGGGCTATGAAGTACATATTTCACTGAATACTTATGGGCAGTTGCCAGAAGACGAGCTTATTCGTATTTACACGCATCTACAGGTTCGTGAGGACGCACAAAACCTCTACGGCTTTATGCAAAAAGTTGAGCGCTCGGTATTCCGTTTACTTTTGAGTGTGAACGGGATAGGTGCCAATACGGCACGCACTGTGCTTTCGTCTATGAACCCCCAAGAAGTGGTGCAGGCCATACAAACCGATAATGTGGCTGCTATTCAAGCCGTGAAGGGAATTGGTGCCAAAACAGCCCAACGTGTTATTGTTGATTTAAGAGACAAGGTCACAGGTCTTATAGGGGATGAGGAAATAGCCTTGGTCTCTAACAATACCCAGCGTGATGAAGCGTTATCTGCATTAGGAGTTTTGGGTTATCCAATGAAGCAAACCCAAAAAATCGTTGATGCACTCCTACAGGTGGAGCCCGACATGCCCGTAGATCGTTTGATTAAAAACGCCTTGAACAAACTATAATGCGAACCATTTCCAATCAAAAAGCAGGATTACTTTTGGTGCTTATCAGCGCCCTGTTTTCTGTTGGTTTATATGCTCAAAACAACACACCAAACCCTGCAGACAGCTTGGTTTTAGCACAAAACCTCAAGCAAATAAGTCTTAAAAATAAACCCAAGGTTTTTGCCACATCCTATACATTTGATCCAAAACTGAATTTGTACTTCTACAATGTTAAAGTTGGCAATATAGATGCACAGAAGCCTTTGGTGCTTACGCCCGACGAATACCAAAGAAGGGTATTTTTAGAAAACTCAAGAGCTTACATACGGGAGAAACAAGAAGCAATAGCTGGAATTAGTGGGGATGAAGAAACGCAAGAGGACCAGTTGCCGGATTACTATGTCAACTCAAAGCTCTTTGTTAGCATTTTTGGCAGTAATGAGATTGACATACGCCCGCAAGGATCTGCGAGTATCGACCTAGGAGTTCGTTACCAAAAATCAGGTAATCCCAGCCTTTCGCCTAGAAATCAAAGTAATTTTGCTTTTGATTTCAACCAACGCATCAATCTAGCGCTTACAGGGACGATAGGTACCCGTTTAAAAGTAAATGCAAATTACGACACCCAGTCTACTTTTGATTTTCAGCGTGTTGTCAAATTAGAATTTTTTCCAGAGGACCTGGTGCCGAGTAGTGTGCAAAACACCATCAACAAAGGCAAGGACTTGGTAAATAAGGGAAATGGTCTTGTTAACAGCGGCAGGGACAAGCTTAACGATTTCGAAAACCTAAGAGACCAAGGGATAAGCGGGAATGAGGACAGTATTCTTCAAAAATTAGAAGTGGGTAATGTTAGTATGCCCATAAACAGCTCCCTAATTACTGGTGCACAAAGCCTTTTTGGGGTTAAAGCAGAATTGAAGTTCGGGAATACAAACATAGCTGCCGTAATCTCAGAACAACGCTCGCAAAGTCAAACCATCCAAACCAATGGAGAGGGGACACTCGAAGAATTTTCACTATTTGCACTCGATTATGATGATAATAGGCACTTCTTTTTATCCCATTATTTTAGAAATAATTACGACAAATCGGTTAAAACGTATCCCTATATCAATTCTCCGATTGACATTACCCGACTAGAAGTTTGGGTCACCAACCGTTCGGCACGTGTAAGTAATGTGAGAAACCTTATTGCCCTGCAAGATTTGGGTGAATCTAATCCAGATGCCACTATACTAGATGACGTCACTAGTGGTTTTTTTAACGCAGAACCCAATGCTTTTCCTGAAAACGACGTAAACAAAGTTAATCCCCTTGCTATTGGGAGTGGAGGAATTCTCACAGATGATATTAGGGATATTGCCACAGCAAAAGATGGCTTTGGCAGCCTTTCACACCTAGTGACAGAGGGTCGTGATTACGCCATTTTGGAAAGTGCTCGAAAGTTAAATCCAGCCGAATATACCTTACATAAGCAGTTGGGTTATATCTCATTAACGCAACCTTTGAATAACGACGAGGTATTAGCCGTTGCTTTTCAATATACGGTCAACGGACAAGTTTATCAAGTAGGGGAATTTGCTGGCGATGGTGTTGCGGCAACTACCGTCTCTGGATTACCCGCCACCCCAATTGTTAGCAATAATAGTTTAGTGGTTAAAATGCTTAAAAGCTCGGTGCTCGATGTAGCACAACCCGTTTTTGATTTGATGATGAAAAACGTCTATAACATCGGAGCATTTCAGCTAGACCAAGAAGATTTTGTTTTCAATATTGTGTATACTGACCCCTCACCAACAAATTTTATTACTCCTGCAGCTGAACAAGGCGCAGCCAATGCATGGCCCGCAGGAACAGAGGAGCGTATTTTACTTAACCTTTTTGGCTTAGATAGACTTAATATTTATAAAGACGCACAAGCCGAGGGAGATGGATTTTTTGATTTTATCAGCGGAATTACCGTGCTTCCAGAACAAGGACAAATTATTTTCCCAAGTATAGAGCCTTTTGGCGAGTACTTATTTGAATTGTTGAGAAAGGATCACAGTGAAGATTATTCCAACAGAAGTTTATACAATCCAAACCAAAAGAAGTATGTCTACAAAGAGATGTACGATATCACAAAAGTAGACGCGGCGGACTACCAACGTTATAATAAATTTGAGTTAAAAGGACGCTATAATTCAACGGGTGGCGGACAGGGAATAGCACTTGGGGCTTTTAATGTCCCACGAGGTTCTGTTCGCGTTACCGCTGGTGGTAGGTTACTTGAAGAGGGATTAGACTACACGGTAAATTATCAGATGGGACGTGTAACCATACTTAATGAGGGTGTGAAAAATTCGAATATACCAATTGAGGTTTCTACTGAAAGCAACACCCTTTTTGGTCAACAGAACAAGCGTTTTATGGGCTTTACTGCCGAACATAAAGTAAATGATGACCTCTTACTGGGTGGAACGTATTTGCGCCTGAGCGAGCGACCCCTAACCCAAAAAGCAAACTACGGTTCAGAGCCAGTAAACAATACAATGCTTGGATTGAGTGGAAATTTCTCAAAGGAGATTCCTTTCCTCACAAGAATGGTAAACAAGCTTCCCAATATTGATAGCCGAGTACCATCAAATGTTTCCATTCGGGCAGAGGCAGCTTATTTGAAAGTGGGACAGCCAAGAGGCACCCAGCTTAACAAGGCTGCCACCACATACATAGATGATTTTGAAGGAACGCAGACCAACCTTGACATTAGAAACACCTATTCTTGGTTTATCTCCAGCGTGCCTGCTCCCTCACAACAATTGCCTATTGCTGGTTCAAATGTAAATGTAGATGACTTAAGTGCAGCTTATCAGCGCGCAAAACTTGCATGGTACAATATCGATCCCTTGTTTTATTCCAATAGAAGGCCAGGCGGCATAACTGACGATGACCTTTCGACCAATGAAGCAAGGCGTATTTTTATTGAAGAAATATTTCCTCAGCAAGACATTGTTCAAGGCCAGTCTATGGTGCAGTATACTTTTGACTTGGCTTATTATCCAAACGAACGTGGGCCCTATAATAACGCCCCTTCTTTTGGATCTTCATCGGAAGACAATTGGGCAGGAATTACTCGTGCCATGTCAACCACTGACTTTGCACAGTCCAATGTGGAGTATATTGGATTTTGGCTGTTAGATACTTTTTCAGAGCAAACGTCTGCATCGGATGATTTGGGTGAATTGGTATTCCATTTGGGGAATATTTCGGAAGACGTATTAAAGGATGGACGCAAGGTTTACGAAAACGGACTTCCAGCTTCCGGTCAAAATACGGATACATACAATACGGCTTGGGGAGTCACACCAGCTACGCAGTCGCTGGTTTATGCTTTCGATGCCGATGGGCAAAACCGCAGCCTGCAAGACGTCGGTTTGGACGGACTCAACGACGATGAAGAACGCATTATTTATACCAACGGCCCGACGGATGATCCCGCAGGTGACAACTACAGATATTTTGGTCAAGGTAGTGGTTCTGTATTGGATCGCTATAAAAACTACAACGGTACACAAGGCAACTCCCCGATCGAAGTTACAGAACAATTTAGGGGCTCATACACTACACCAGATGCTGAAGATTTAAATCAGGACAATACCATGAATACCATTGACAGGTATTATCAATATCGTATTCCCATTCAAAAAAACATGCAGGTAGGCAACCACCCGTTCTTGGTTGATGTACGTGAAAAAGACAATATTGCATTGCCAAATGGACAGGTTACTTCTTCACGCTGGCTACAATTCCGAGTACCTGTTGTTCCAGCGTATTATGACGCTCCACAGAAAAGAAATTATTTTGAACCCATAAATGGGATGAATGACCTCAGATCAATTCGCTTTTTGCGTATGATGTTAACAGGTTTTAGCCAGCCAACGTTTTTCCGTTTTGGCACATTGGATATTGTTCGTGCCGATTGGACACGAGTGCCCACACCACTCAATACCAAGCAAATTTTGCACCCAAACACCCAGCTTGAAGTAAGTGCGGTCAATGTGTTGGAGAACGAAACAAGAACACCCATACGTTATAAACTACCACCGGGAATTCTGCGTGAGACCTTGAACAGTTACAACAACTTGATTCGTGAAAACGAACAATCCCTGTCTTTAAGAGTAAGAGATTTGGCCCCCCAAGACGGACAAGGGGTATACAAGCACATTGATTTGGATATGCGTCAATACAAGCGTTTACGCATGTTCTTACATGCCGAGTCACTGCCTGACGAAAACCCCTTACCGGGCGACGGTGCCAATGACGACTTAGATGAACGCATGGTGGCTTTTATTAGGTTGGGAACTGATACAGATGAAAACTATTATCAAATTGAAATTCCGCTTAAGCCAACGGCTTATACCAACGGGGTGTCAAATAACTTAACCGCCGAGGAGGTGTGGCAAGTGGCATCTAACGAGATAGATATCCCTCTAGAATGGCTCACAAAAATCAAGGCCAAATCCATTGCTACCCGAGAAATATTAGGGGCTACCTATTTCGATGAGAATCTCGACCTTATAAACGAATTTACACCAAGCTCCACATTGCCGGGGAGCAAAAAATACAAATTAGCCATTCGTGGTAACCCAACGCTTGGGGCTATTAGAACCTTGGTCGTGGGGGTTAAAAACCCCAGCACTACCGCAGGGGACAACCTTGATGGCGAGGTATGGTTCAATGAACTTCGCCTGTCAGAAATTGACTCTAGTGGCGGTTGGGCTGCTATTGGTTCGGTGGATGCGAACCTGGCAGACTTTGCAAATATCACATTAAACGGGGCCATCTCTACTGTAGGGTTTGGTGCTATTGATCAGTCACCAAACATGCGAAGCCAAGACGACACCCGCTCTTATGGCATAGCTACAAGCATTAATGCGGGGATGCTATTTCCCAAAAAATGGGGACTAGTAGTGCCTGTAAGCTACAGTTACAACCAAGAAGTTATAACACCAAAATACGATCCTTTTTACAGGGATGTTGAGTTACAAGACAGACTATACGCCGCTGACAATCAAGGCGAACGCGATGCCATTCGCAATCAGGCCATTAGTTTTGCCAAACTCAAAAGCATCAACCTAATAGGCGTGCGTAAGCAGCGTGCTCCAGATGCCAAGCAAGACTTTTTTGACATTGAGAATTTTGACCTTTCCTATTCATATAACGAAGAAAACAGAAACGATTTTGAAATTGAAAACTTTGCCTTTCAGGATGTGCGTTTGGGTGCAGGATATAACTATTCATTCAAGCCGCTATCGATAAAACCACTTGGCAAAGTACAGGCCATAACCAATAAAAAGTATTTGCGTTGGTTATCTGAAATTAATTTCAATTTGATGCCCAGCTCGGTTTCACTTGCGGCAAACATCAACAGAACCTTCCAAAGCCAACGTTTCCGTCAGGTCTTTTTAGATGGCATGGATGCTACAAGCCAGTTGCCCTTACCCGACCTACAACAGCGCAACTACCTGTTTGATTGGTTGTTCACGGTTAATCACAATCTAACCAACTCATTCCGTTTTGATTTTTCTGCATCTAGCCGAAATATCGTTCGTAATTATTTGAAGAATGGTACTGCGGGCAGCACACAAATAGACACCTCACTGGATGTCTGGGATGGTATTTGGGACACGGGTCAAATGGATCGTTTTGACCAGTCTATAGGTGCTACTTATCAGCTTCCATTTAAGTTTATTCCACTACTGTCATTCTTAGACGGAACCTATTCTTACACAGGCAATTTTAATTGGCAGCGAGGCTCCACCGCCTTGGCCAATGTGGTAGATGAAAATAACAATTCACTTGGTAGAGTTCATACGCTACAGAATGCCAATACGATTCAATGGAACGGAAGTGCCAATATGCAAGCGCTTTACAACAACTTGGGCTTGCGTAAAAACACCAAAAAAAGCGACAAAGAGAAAGCAGGAGTGCAAATCAAGAACTCTTTGATTGGGGTAGTTACCGCATTAAGACGTATTCAGTTTTCGTATAGTGAAAACAACGGAACTGTGTTGCCGGGATATACCCAAAACATAGGCTTTTTAGGAACGGCTAACCCTGGAATAGCATTTGCATTGGGTCGTCAAGACGACATTCGTTTTGAGGCTGCAAAAAGGGGATGGCTCACAGAATTCCCAAATTTTAACCAAGCGTATACAAACGTACACAACAACGAAATCTCCTACAACGCTGAAATTGGGTTGTTGCAAGGATTGCAGCTTGACCTAACGGGCAACCGCAGTTATTCAGAAAACAATTCTGAAAACTTTAGTGTTGTCAATGGGGTTTACAACGCATTGTCGCCACGCTTGTTTGGTAATTTTGAAATTTCAACCATCATGTTGCGCACCTCATTTAGTGGAAATGGACTGGCATCAAAAGCCTTTGAAGATCTCAAAACAAACCGACTGGTTATTGCACAACGAATGGGTACTGCAAGAGGTATTCTAGCTGGAAATATTGATGCAGATGGCTTCCCATCAGGCTATGGAAAAACCAATCAAGCAGTGCTTATTCCTGCATTTTTTGCTGCCTATACTGGAGCAAACCCAAATTCGGTTAGTATGGATGCAAAACGCAGCTTCCCGCTGCCCAACTGGAACATGCAGTATACTGGATTTATGCGCTTGAAATCATTTAAAAAGCGATTCAACCGATTTGCAATTTCACACGGATACCGCGCCAGCCATACGCTCAATGCCTTTGCCACTAATCTTGAATTTCAGGCGAACGGTAACGATCAGTCAGGGAACTTTATGAACAAAATTTTATACACCAACGTAAACTTGGTGGAGCAATTTAACCCATTGATTAAGCTTGATTTCGAACTTAAGAACAGCTTTCAAATTTCTGCTGAAGTACGCAAAGACCGCGCATTATCCTTGTCTCTTGACAACAATTTGCTCACCGAAACTTATGGTGACGAATGGATTGTGGGTATGGGTTACCGTATCAAAGACATAAAGTTCAAAACCAATGTTGGCGGTAAGTCAACCAAGCTCAAAGGAGACATTAACATCAAAGCGGATTTATCTGTTCGGGAAAATGTTACGCTTATTCGAAACCTAGATCTTTTGAGTGATCAGGTTACTGCCGGTCAACGCTTGTGGTCGCTAAAATTATCAGCGGATTATGCACTTTCTCGTAATTTCAATGCCTTGTTTTTCTACGACCATGCGTTCTCAAAATTTGCCATATCAACGGCTTTCCCGCAAACCAATATTCGTGCTGGAATAACCGTGCGCTACAATTTTGGAAATTAGGGTGTTTGCTTTACATTTAGAAAAAATTGAGAGATGAACATTCCGGAGGATTTAAAATATACCCGAGACCACGAGTGGGTTCGTATTGAAGGCGAAGAAGCAACGGTTGGCATTACGGATTTTGCACAAGGCGAATTGGGTGACATTGTATATGTTGAGGTTGAAACCATAGGCGAATCGTTAGATAAAGAAGAGGTTTTCGGAACCGTTGAGGCTGTTAAAACAGTTTCCGATTTGTTTTTACCCCTTGCGGGTGAAATCACTGCTTTTAACGAAGACCTTGAGGACACACCAGAACTGGTAAACGACAATCCTTATGACCAAGGATGGATTATAAAAATGAAAATCAGTGACCTCTCACAGATAGAAACCTTGCTCACACACGAGGGGTATCAAGCTGTTATTTCATAAATTAAGCATGCTTTTTATGTTATTTACTATACTTGAATTAAAATTATTATTTTAGCTTTTCAATAAAAGTTTCAAATGCAACCGAAAAAAAATCCCAACGCTGATTTAAGAAAAAATGTCAAGCTCTACTTTGCTATTGGTCTTTGCTCAGTACTCCTAATTTCCTGGCAAGCAATCGAATGGAAAACGTACGACAAATCTATGTACGGCTATGAGGCACTAAATGTAGATGATGACGATGATGAACTTGTGCCGATCACAGAACAAATCAAAACGCCACCACCTCCACCTCCACCTCCAGCACCAGAAATTATTGAGGTAGTTGAAGACGAGGAAGAAGTAGAAGAAACGGTTATCGAATCCACGGAAACGACGCAAGAAGAAATTATTGAGGAAGTTGAAGTGATGGAAGAGGATTTGGACGTTGACGTTCCCTTTGCCATTATTGAAGACGTTCCCTTATTTCCAGGATGTGAGCGCGTAAAAAAATCTGAACGTAGAAAATGCTTCCAAGAGAAAATTCAGCGCCATATTGCTAAAAACTTCCGCTATCCCGAAATTGCACAAGAAATGGGGGTTCAAGGGCGTGTGTATGTTCAGTTTATCATTGGAAAGGATGGTGGCATCACAGGTATCAGAACCCGTGGGCCAGACAAGAATTTAGAGAAAGAAGCTAATCGTATTATTGCCAAGCTTCCAACCATGATTCCAGGGAAACAACGCGGACGGCCTGTTCGCGTTCCCTTCAGTATTCCTATTACGTTTAGGTTACAATAGCAACAACCCGGTGTTTACGGGGTTTTTTTGGCAATTTTTTTTATGTTTATTAAACTAAACTTAATACCTAGTTTATGGAACCTAAAAAAAAATCCTAAGGTTGATTTAGCTAAAAACAACGCCCTATACTTCGCAACAAGTCTATGTCTCGTTTTTTTATCTTGGAAATTGGTCGAGTACAAGACTTACGAGAAAACATCTATTAATATTGGAATGTTGAACCTTGATGATGAAATTGAAGATGTACCACTAACAGAACAATTGAAAACGCACCCACCCCCGCCCCCTGCTGTTGTAACTCAAGTTTTGGAGGTTGTAAAGAACGAAGAGGACGTAGAAGAAAGGTTATCGAATCTACCGAAACGACCCAAGAAGAAATCATAGAGGACGTAGAAGTAATGGAGCGGGAAGTAGTAGCAGACGTCCTCTTTGCTATTACTGAAGACGTCCCCTTGTTTTCGGGTTGCGAACGGGTGAAAAAATCTGAACGCAGAAAAATGTTTTAAGAGAAGCTGGACAGTCACGTGCTCAAAAACTTCCGTTACCCCGAAATTGCCTAGGAAATGGGCATACAAGTGCGAGTATTTGTCACTTTTATAATTGATAAAGATGGCACCATTATAGGAATTAGAACTAGAGGGACAGATAAAAATCTCGAAAAAGAAACAGCGCGTATTATTGGCAGGCTTCCAACCATGACACCAGGCAACCAACTCGGCCGTGCGGTTCGTGTGCCTTTTAGTTATCCTATAAACTTTCGTTTACAGTAATAAAAACAGCTGCATTCTTTTGTGCAGATTGCGTTGCGTAAGCTGCATTTCTACAGTATCTTTGCAGACGCAATCACGCACATTATATGTTAGTTAAGACCCATAAAACTCCTGCGTTGTCTCTTTTTGTGACCGATTTCCTGATGCTCACTAAATTGCGGTTAAGCCTTACGGTCGTTTTTTCTTCTATTGCGGGCTATTTACTAGCAGCGCAAGTTCCATCGGCGTTCCATGTTTTTTTGCTCTCTTTGGGAGGTTATGGCTTGGCAGGCGCATCCAATGCATTTAACCAAATCATTGAAAAAGACATTGACGCCAAAATGACGCGTACGCAAAACCGCCCCATTCCAGCAGGGCGTATGTCAACACAAACCACATTTGCCATTGCCACTGCATTACTAATCATCGGCTTGGTGATTCTTTATGGCTTCAATCCAAAGACAGCCATGTTTGGTGCTATTTCGGTTTTTCTGTATTGCTGTGCCTATACGCCGCTGAAAACTATCACACCACTATCTGTATTTGTGGGCGCCATCCCGGGCGCCATCCCTTTTATGCTGGGTTGGGTTTCGGTTACGGGAAGTTTTGGCATTGAGCCAGGCATCTTATTTATGATTCAGTTCTTTTGGCAGTTTCCACACTTTTGGGCTATTGGCTGGTTAATGCAGGAGGATTACCAACGCGCGGGGATTAATATGTTGCCCACAGGAAAGCGTGATCGTGCCACCGCATTTCAAATTATTTTATATACGATTTGGACCATAGTGATATCGATTTTTCCAGTTTCGGGATTGAGCGTTACATTGACGCTGACAATTCCCGCTGCCGTGGTGGTAGGTATTATGGGTTTGGTATTTTTGTGGTATGGTTTCTTATTGTACAGAAACCAATCTGAGTCAAGCGCTAAAAAACTAATGATTGTAAGCATAATATATATTATGTCGATACAGTGGATTTACGTAATAGATAAATTTGTATAAATGAGTTTTCATCCTTCTTTAACGACACCCCTGTCAAAAGCAAAAAAAATGATGTTGTGGTTTGCCATGATAAGCATGACCATGATGTTCGCTGGCCTCACAAGTGCCTATGTCGTCAGTAAGGCACGCCCAGATTGGCTAGATAATTTTAAGCTTCCAACCGCTTTTCACATCAGCACATTGGTCATTTTAGTAAGCGGTATCACCTTTTGGATGGCGTTTAAAAAGCTAAAAGCAGGCAATTCGTCTGCAGTCACGCGCTACACCCTTATTACGCTTTTATTGGCTGTTGTTTTTTCTATCACCCAATGGATTGGGTTTAGTGGTGTGGTAGCAGATGGATATTTTTTTACAGGGGCAGAGAGTACAGTAACCACCTCATTTTTATACGTATTGGTATTAACGCACTTTGCCCACCTTATTGGAGGAATTGTTGTTTTAATCATTGTACTTATTCGTCATTTTAAAGGTATTTATTTAGATGCCCCACTGGGCTTTGTGCTTGCACATACCTTCTGGCATTTCCTTGGGTTTTTATGGCTCTATTTATTTGTATTCTTATACTTTTTAAGATAAACTTTAATGTGTAATTTTGTAATCAATTTAACCAACAACCACTCATGGAAGCAACAAAAGATATAGTTGAAAACGAAAGCGTTTGGGGCGGTGGCAACAAACCTTTAAATGCATCATATGGAAAAATGATGATGTGGTTTTTTATAGTTTCCGATGCCCTCACCTTTTCAGGATTTTTAGTCGCTTACGGCTTTTCTCGTTTCAAGAATATCGACTCATGGCCCATTGCAGATGAGGTGTTTTATCACTTTCCGTTCTTACACGGCATAGATGCACCGATGTATTATGTAGCATTGATGACCTTTATCCTTATTTTTTCTTCTGTAACCATGGTACTTGCTGTAGACGCTGGGCATAAAATGCAGAAAACAAGCGTGGCCATATATATGTTGCTGACCATTATTGGTGGAGCCGTATTTGTTGGCTCTCAAGCATGGGAATGGAAAAACTTTATTCAGGGTGAATATGGTGCTGTCGAAACAAAAGGAGGTCAGATATTACAGTTTGTTACTGCCGACGCTGGCGAACGCGTTTCATTGGAATCATTCGCCAGTAAGTTGCCAACTGACCGCGCTCAGCACACTGGAGACGAAGGTCTTTGGTTTGTCAGTGAATCTTCATTGCCTAACCACAGTGTTGCCGAAATACAAGAGGGCTTTTTGGCCAATCCAGATTTGCTGATTAAAACAGAAATGATTGACGCTACAACGGGACATAAAATAGTGTTAGATCGTGCAGCCTCAGAGGAAAAAATTGCCCAAGCCGTGCATGTTGTTGAAGGGGCTAATCTTGTTCGAAACGAATATGGAAACCGTCTCTTTGCCGATTTCTTTTTCTTTATCACCGGTTTTCACGGTTTTCACGTATTTTCAGGTGTGGTAATCAACTGCATTATTTTCTTTAATGTATTGCTTGGCACCTATGACCGCAGAGGGCATTATGAAATGATTGAGAAAGTAGGCCTCTATTGGCACTTTGTTGATCTCGTTTGGGTATTTGTATTCACATTCTTTTATTTGGTATAACATGGCACATAAACTTTCTATTTTTCGCGGACTTGTAAC
>MDTG01060903.1_pt1 | contig 13118 bp, 13 predicted proteins | sample 811421 | NCBI WGS metagenome assembly MDTG01 (sample SAMN05326645, study PRJNA326480) | marine metagenome | isolation source: seawater | place: Pacific Ocean: South East | collected 2011
CATTCAAATGTGAAGAAGAAACTTGTGGTCACGAATTTACTAGTAGCATCGAATACAATCCAAGTTTTTTTTTTCAGCGACGAATCACGTTTGGAACAGTGGATCAACAGAAGCAGTTGATCGACGAAATGAATGATACTCGCAAACGAATGCGTCAAACAATCCACGATATTAGTCTTTATTCAAACGGAAGTTATACTGTTCAAGACATGTACAATATGACACAACCAATGGTGAATGAATTATTAGATGCTATGAATCGTAAAATGGATAAAGAGAAAGAAGCATACGAAAAAGCTAAAGGCACAAACAAAACCGTATTATAATTCGAAGAGCTAAAGCTCATCGTCAAACTCATTTCATTTCGTTTGAACTTTCTTTCTTAGATATTTTTTTATATGATCGTTATTACCCTGTTTTCAGTCGCACTTAGCCTGCTTACGGCCAAGTGCAAAAAAAACGAACAGGTCATTACCCCGCTCCCAGAATGCACCGTTATTAGCGAAACCATATAGGCAGAGGCGGTTGTGCTCAACCCCTTTACTCGCCGCTTTCAACGCAGGCTACTAAATCGCAAATAACGGCAACTGATCTAGTAATACCCGTGGGTTGTAATAGCGCAACAGAGCCCACTCTTTTGGTTTGTGTGCCTCAAGCAAGTTCCGACGGCCCGCATTACTGCGAACAATCTCAATGCTTTATACAAAGAGGCTATATTATGACTGGTGTCTTTGTAAGGATTCTACTAGTGCCTTGGATCCGCCCACTCGGACGTTTATGATGCCATTGTAGTATTCGTCTGTAAGTAATACTTGCCTATCAAACTGTTCTTTGGCTTCTAAGTAACTTAGTTCGCCTCTGCTGGTGCAGTAGTACAGTATTTCTCTTGTAAAGTTTTCTGGGCCTAGTTGTTCAACATCTGCATTTAAGTGTTCACTGCTTCCCCAATAGGTTCTCCAGTCACTTTCTTTTGTTGAACGCCGTTTGTTTTTTCTGCCTTTGAGTGGTTTTTTAGTAACTTTGAATTGTGATAATTTCTTGCCTACGTACTTTTTGCCGTTTGTCAGATTTGTAATGAGGTATACAAAACCACAGTATTCCTCAGGTATATTTTCTATTTCTTTGCCTTGATAAGTCCATTGCATAACATGTATAGTTAGCTAGTGTATATATCTTTTTATGCTGTGTCAACCGGTTTTTTGTACTTTTTTTACAGAAAACAAAATATCTTCAACAATTGTACTCCAACTGTTGATACTGTCAAAATAGTTCCAAAAATTATGTTCCAGTTTGTGCATATAGTCCTGTGCAATGCGCTCACGCAACTGTTCAATTGGTGTGCGATTTATCCATGCACAGGCTTGCTCTGCTTGTTCCAAGTTTGTTATAGCGTCTTGTTCAAACAGATCTTCAAAAGTATAATAGCCTTTGCTCCTTAGTGTAGCATGTTGGTCAGGATTACCAACAATAAAAAATGGGTGACAGTTTGCAATTGCTTTGTAGGTCTTTTCAGTGATAAAGTCGTATTCTGTATCACTCTCAGTTACATAGCTAACCAAACTGTCTTTGTAGTACTCTACAATTTCGATCACATGATTCACTGGATGTTCAGCTAGTGTGTCCAAGTGTCTAGCACGTAATGCTTGTGTTTTGTTTGACAAGTATTCTTGTCTACGCTGTTCTGGTATTTTCCTCAATACCAAATCATGTTCTATTAGGTCACTGTGATGTTGTGCATCTACGTCAGGCAAGTGATAACTTACATGTCCGTGTTGTTCAGCACCTGTTTGGCTGAGTGCATACATCCACCATATTCTGTGAGGTTTGAGATTTCTATTCAAACTTATGTAGTGTTTGTTAGCACTTGCAATTGTTTTGTGTCTGTCCTTGGGATACAACAAACGAACGTCTCTCAAAAATCTACAGTGTTGTCTGTTTAGACTTTCCCAAAAATCAACATACACATAATTTATACCGTGCAGTGTTTTACGATGACTGAGTTTGTTGCTGGTTAGAACTATAATTTTATGCAGTGGTATGTTTTTGTGTTTGCAGTGTTTGCTAAATGCTAGTTCGTCTTGTCTGCTCTCCAACATGTTGAGTATCAACAAGTAACAGTTGGGATCTATGCGCAAACGTTCAAGTGTACTGGGCAGTAGCACAACATTTACTCCGCCAGGCATTTGTTGAAACTGCAAAACAAACTTGAGTTCGTTGTCAGGTCTATAATCCATCCAACGACTGTTGTAGACACTGTTAGTATCAAAGCCATGAAAGTGTGTGAGCATGTAATCCAAACTCATGTTGTGATTTGGATCACCAAACACATTTTCGATTCTTAGATCGTCATATGGTCTTTGTGTTGGAAAGTCTACGTAGTAACTAATCTTGTGCATTGAAAAAGCCACTTACTTGTAGAGTGTATTTGTCTTTGAGACCACAATTACCACTCAAATGTAAATGACTACTATCCCACAAAAATCCATCACCTGCACTCCAATGATCACTGCACTGCCATGCTTTGTCGTGATCCTGATAGTGTATTAGATGTCCAGGCTCCCAGTCTTGCAAATATATATTTGCTCTAACTTTGGTTCTGGTATCATCTGGGTATTTTTTGTTGATTTGAAAAAATGTATCTCTGTGTAGTGTTACAGTATTTCCTGGTGGTTGCAGTATAGTGCTGACAGTTACAACTTCCATACTCAACTGTTTGCCCAGTTCAGCATAGTCTACATCTCCATCATCAAACCATAGTTGTTGAATACGAGTGTTATCTTCGCTGTAACTTTTAGGAAATCCACCTGCTTTTTCATGTTGATCTGACTGCTCTCTCACTTGGTAGCTGATACAACTGCCATAGTGCTGAGTGTAATCAGCACTGAGAAAAACATCCAAATCGTAGTCTAGTTTTACATTTTCTATCATAATGATATTTATTGAAATTTACTTTCTAGTATTTTCCATGTTTGGCGATAGCCGCCATCAATTTGAAAATACTTTGTGCTGGCTTGTGCCGCACTGTAGTCATTGCCTCCTGGAAAACAATTGTCTCCAAAGAAGATAGTTTTATTGCGTTTGTAATTGTTTAGCACCTGACTTTTGTCACAGCCTGTGGGAAATATATCTATACTGGTTTCGCCTGCAACTTGTGCTACAACACCATCAAACATTTCGTTGAATGCCAGAGATACAAGCTGTCTGCCCATGTGATGTTTTTCCCACTCAGCGTATCTAGCACGTTGATCCCAATCTGCATTTCTGCCTACAATACTAAAGTTTGCAGTGCCTGTGCGTTGTTCAATATGATTGCCTGTTTTCTCAGGATAATCTGTTTTATCCAGTTGTTCTTGCAAAAAATCACGCTGTTGTTGTGTTAGTGTCCAAGTGTTTTTATGGTGTTCTTTTGCGCCAATATACACATGATTGCCGCTACAATGATATACCCGTTCGAATGCATTAGTGAGCTGTAAACCAATCTGTTCTACAGTTTTTGGTCTGTCACTGCCTGTTACAATTACACATTCATGTTCATCGACAAACTGTAGCATAAACTGCTCAAAGTCTTGGTCAATTGGTTTACGTGCATCAGTTAGTGTGCCGTCTACATCAAAAAGGAATTTCGTCATCAAAGTTATCTTCTTCTTGGTTAGGAAACCATTTGTAAATTAAGTCCACAGGCATGCTGTATTTTAGATCATTCATCTTCTTTCTATCACCATAGTAAATGTCTGATCCAGTGGTCAATGTTATTGTGTCAGTCATGTCCGTTGAATAACTGTAGCTGTTGTCAATTGCTGTGATGGTACTGTTAGATACAAGTGGTGCTTCATTTACAAGCCAGTCTTCAAAGTCTTGATCGCCTTTGTCAGCTTTGTTGTTGAAGCTGTTTATATTGATATCTGTTATGTTGTACTCGTATTCGTCGTCATCATTCATCTTTTTTTCCAAACAGTTTATAGAATATATCAATTGGCAAAATTTTACTAGTCAACAATTCTTGTGGATGATAGCCAAAAACTTTTTCACCTGGAGTAAGTTTTCTTCTAGTGTTGTGAGGTTGGCCCATGTCTCTTTCGTACACAGTCTTACCACCATCAGGTGATTCGAATATCTTTTTGTTTCCTTGATATGACCATTTACTGGGCATCAACAAACTCCGTGTCTGTACTGAACGTTGTAAAGCCACCTTCTTTGATTACTTGTAGTATTGTGTTTACACGACCTACAAGTTCGTCTCTGTGTGAGATTAGGAAGATGTTTTTGTTACGTTCACGTTCAATCTTTTTGAGAACACCCAATGCACTGTCTACACCATTTGTGTCCATGCCACTATCAATAAGCTCGTCAATAGCTAAGAAGTTTATTGGTGTGTTCATACTTTCAAACACATCTCTGAATGCCCAACTAAGTCCTAGTATCAGTCTGTTGCGTTCGCCTCTGCTCAAGTTATCAAAGTCTAGTTCTCTGCCTAGTTCAGTGATCTCTACTGTGAGATCAGGCTGGAATGCAACTTCATGTGGCAAGCCTAGTTTGGTTAGATAGTATGCAAGCCTACTGTTTAGATACTGTAAGTTTTGTTCAATAATACGTTTTCTAATAAAGCTGTCTTTGTTGGTTAGTAGTTTGTACAAAAAGTCCTGATGATCTTTTAGTGTGCTGAGATCATTCATTGTATTCCAGTCAACTTCTTGCATACCAGTTTCTTTGAGTGTGTCAATTTGTTCTTGATATGTGTCGTTGTCGTTTGAGATACGTGTTGCTTCTGTGTTCAAGTTGTTCAATGTGTTTTGATGTTCTAGTGCTTCTTGCAGTGTGTTGTAGTGTGTAACAGGCATCATACCCAACTCGCCCAACTCTTGTAATACCTGCAACCATTCTTTTTCTTGTGTGCCGTTGTCGATACTTTGAGAATGAGCTTCGCCCAACTGATCTTCTTTGTCACGCAAAACTTTCTCTTGTTTGTCGTCATGCATTTCCTGCCCACAAGCATAGCACTTGTGATCCTTGAGTAGCAAAATTTCTTGCTCTAGTTTTTCAACATGTTTGTTTAGTTTAGTATCGTCTAAATGAATATTAGCAATCCACTTGTTAGCCTGATCTATTAGATTTTTCTTTTCGAGGTAATCACTCAACAGTGCATGATTGTTGAGTTCAGTTTGTATATCTATCTTTTCTAATGTGTTTATTTGCTGTTGGATACTCTGAACATCGGACGTTTGTTTGTCTCGCCAAATTTTTTGCCTGCGTTCCAGATCACTAATACTTTTTTCAATCCGCTGATTTGCTTCTTCAACTGCTTTAATTCTAAACTCTTCTTCTTTGATTGCATCTCTAGTCAACCTTTGTTGTTCTTTGAGAACCTCTGCTTTTTCACTAAGCATTGTAATACCTAGTAGTTGCTCAATGATCGCTCTCTGATCATTTTGACGCATACTAAGAAAAGGTTCTGTGTATGTGTTTAGTGCAACAATGTGTTTGAACATGTCATGACTCATACCAAACAGTTTTTCTATTTGTGCTTGAGTTTGACGATTCTCACCTTGCGCTTCGTCTTCTTCAACGTTTTGTTCGTTGACATAGTATTTAAGTACGTTGGGTTTTCTTCCTCTTTCGATTCTGTACTTTACACCTTCTACTTCAAAGTCTAGTGTAACCAACATACCTTTACTATTAGTCTTATTTACTAGATTATCTTTCCTAATGTTTGTAAGTGCATTTCCATAGATAGCATAGCTGAGTGCATTGATAATAGTTGTCTTACCAGTGCCGTTTCTGCTACCATCTCCTCCAAGGTCTAGATTGTTGCCCAGTACCAGTGTGAGGCCATTGTCAGTAAAACGCACAGCTTGTGTAACGTTACCAACACTCATAAAGTTCTTTATGGTAATATCATGTAATGTAATCATAGGGAGTTATAAATGTCTACTAGAATTTTACGGTCAATCATATCGCTGTCTACAGCATTCAAGCTATTATACACTATTTGGTCTACATTTTCAACCTCAATTTCGTCAACGACTTTCCAATCCTGAGCATGCTCTTCCTTTTTGCTAGGGATCAACGCTATCTCTCTAACGTTGTACTGTTGGCTAAAAGTTTCTTTGATAAAACTTGCTTCTTCGTAACTAATTGCAATATCCAGTGTTGCTCTGCAATATGTGTGTTCATTGAGAATAACTTCTGGTTCATCAATCAATCTACTCAACGGCACAGTTCTATAGCGTGGGCCGTCAAAGTTTATATATTCTGGCGTGCCTCCCCACTCTAGTTTCATCATACCTCTATCATCGTCCCATGTGTCAGCATAGTTGTGACCAAACGGACTACCTAGATAGTGTACGTTGCCTTTGTTTTGTCTCTTGTGAAAGTGTCCTGTAAACACATACTCTGGACCAGTCAAGTGTTCTGCATTTATTCCACCATGGTCTGGCATTTCAACCATTGCGTTCATTTTGAAAAACGGAAGTTCAAAGTGACCAAACATATAACGGCATTTGGTCTTGCTTAGTTTCTTCCATTCATCTTCTACTAACCAAGGAATAAGTGCAACATCATCTTGAATCAGTGCATTTTCTACCAGTGTTACATTTTCAAACAGTCCTGCATAAGGTAAACTGTTTAGGTCACGTTTTTCTCTGTAGTAGAGATCGTGATTGCCCATAATCATGTACACATTTTTAAATGCACGGCTAAGTTTGCCTACGTTTTCCACACTGTGATTGAGTGTGCTTACATTTACACTGGCTCTGTGATGATGCCAGTCTCCGAGGAATATGCAAGTTTCGCAATCCTTGCTTTGTTCAATAAACCAATCTACAAAGCCAGCACAATCACGATTGTGTTGCTTGCTGTTGTTTTTATTACCAAAGTGTATATCTGTAAAACATGCGGCTTTACTAAAGAATGTCATGGCTTTCCGTTCATAGAAGTTATAGCTCCTAACAACTTAGCATAGATTTTTTGGATTGTCAAACGTTAAATCCAGCTTCTTTACGTTCTTTGTCAAACTGTTCATCCCACTTGGCACGTTCTGCCATTTCGTGTTCAATTTGTCTAGTCCAACTTGGCATCTGACCTGCTTCTTGCAGTAGGTCATCTCTGATGTTTTGATTGCGTTTCTCTAGGTTTAGTACTCTAGTAAAACTGTTGGTTACTGCGGCTGTGTAGTATGCAAATGGATTTTGACTCTTTAGTTCGTTGAACTGCAATCCAATTTGCGATAGTTGTAGCAGTGCATGACTGCGCATTTCATCAACATATGTGTATCCACGCCAGTTACTGCGCATACTGTAGCGTTCACACAGTTTGATGTACATTTTTGCTAGATTGTTTGTAATAGCACCATGTTGTGTATTGAAATGTCCGTTGTCTAATCCACCTTCCCAATGACTGCGCACACATTCTTTTAGTTCGCCTTTGATGTATGCATAGTGTTTGAAAGGAGGAAAATTACATTTGCTGTGATGATCTGCCACTGTTTTAGGTTTACTTTTTCTACCTGGCTCTAGTGGAACATGATCGAATGTCATCAATCTAAACACAAGATCTTTTTCATCGATTGTGTCTGGATCTACTTTGTGTGCAATTTGTTTAGGCTTTTGACTCTGCTTGCTGGTGGGATCATCGTACCATGCCAAGTATGCGGCTTCATATGCTTGCACACTCAACTGATGAGCTCTACTTTCTTTTGCTTGCTGTATTACTTCTGGGTTTTTGATGTCCTCGATGTCTTCAACAATTACATCGAATCTTGCATGCTCTTCATCTCTAACATAGCAAAATGTTAGCTTGCTCTTGTGTATTTCTTTGAGCATGTCTTTGTTATTGAGGTATTTTTGCCTTTTCATTGCTAATCCTTATACTTGCTATCATTATAATGTCAAAAAATAGTTTTGTCAATATATTAGCTGTTTATAATCACTATAAATACATTTATAGGAGATTCTGATGAAATATGCACAATTGACAGAAGATGTGGCTACAGATATTGCCGTGTTTTACGGTGGTAGATTTCAGCCTATGCACAAAGGTCATCATAAAGTTTATATGGGTCTAGTGGAACAGTTTGGTTCCTCTAACGTATTTATCGCTACTACAATTGCCAAGACAGCGACACCTGAAAAGGATCCATTCAGCTATGAAGAAAAAACTAGCATTATGTCTGAGATGTTTGGCATACCACAAAAACAAATTGTGCAGACCAGTCCTTACAGACCAGATGTAAGTTTGACAGGCAAAGACCCTGCTAACACCGCAGTGATATTGGTATTCAGTGCCAAAGATTCAGGCAGGCTAAAGCGTGGTGGATTTTTGCGTGATTACAAACCTGGTGAAGAAATGGTGCCCAGTGATCAAGCGGCATACATATTAGAAGTACCAATTCAAGAAGGTGGCATGAGTGCTACTGACTTTAGAAATGTAATGAAAAATGACAGTCTCAATGACAATCAAAAGATGGTAAAATTCAAAGAATTTTTTGGCAAACTAGATCCTACAGTGTTTGCTTTTATAAAGGACAAACTGAATGGCTGAATTAGACGGCAGAACTAGACTTACAATGTTGCCTCCAACTTGGGGTTTTTACAGTGGAGGTACTGACAGATTTTCTCCTTTGCAACAACACAGAGGAATATTGTTTCCTTATCAACCTGACATTGTTTACAGCCAAGGTGTAAACTATAACGGATATGACCTGGCACACACCAACTATACTGTGCAAGCATATCGCAACACACCCAGTCCTCAAATACAACTTACAGCTCAGTTCAGCAACGTAACCGAACAAGAACACGAATATATGAGAGCAGTAATTCACTTTTTGAGAGTAGTTACAAAATCATTTTTTGGATTTGGTGATGTAAGTGAACAAGCACCTACAGCAGGTACACCGCCTCCAATCCTACGTTTTAGTTCTATGGGAGAAAGTCAATTCAAAAATATTCCAGTGCTGGTAGGCACTTTCAGTACAACTTACGATAGCACAGTTGATTTGAAATTTGGTCCTGGCGGTCACATGCCAGCCATGCAAACAATTGCTATTGATTTAATAGTACAGCAAACGCCTGATAGACAAAAGAAAAACTTTAGTATGCGTGGTTATAAAAATGGACAACTGTACAGAGAAGGATTTGTTTGATGGCATATAAAAATGACAGTAACTATTCAAATACATTGAGCAACAACAAATATTTGGAGTTGTATAATCCTCCATTGCTTGCTGATACTTTAGATGATAGACAGACCAAAGTAAAAATTCAGCAAAAGTATCATAGACGTCCTGATCTGTTTGCACAACACTACTTGGGCAATTCAAGACTGTGGTGGGTACTTGCACATTATAATAGAAATACAATCAAAGATCCTGTAATGGACTTTACAAGCGGTACAATAATCAGAGTACCCAAGGGTTACAATCAAGCCGGGGCTAGATAGAAATGGCAGTCCGTAGTGTTCGCAACAACAATCCAGGTAACATAAGAATATCAGCTAACGATTGGGTTGGTAAAATTGACAATCCAAACGAAAACAGTTTTGAGACATTTGCTACACCTGAACTAGGTGTTAGAGCAATGACCAAACAGTTGTACAAGTATCAAGAAAGAGGAAAGTCAACTGTAAGAGATATGATTTACACCTGGGCACCTCCCAGTGATAATAACGACAGTGCAAATTATGCCGCTAGAGTAGCGGCGGCAATGGGTGTTGATCTAAACAGCTCTGTGGATCTAAGAAATAATCCTGCTCTTACTGCTAAAATGATCAATGCAATGATTATTGAAGAAGGTGGCAGTGAAGCTAGTGCATATTTTGCAACTGCCGTCAACAGTGGTATCTCTATGGCAAATGGTACACTGGATCCAAATTTTGATCCTGAGGATATACCTCCAACTGATGAGGAAGCACAAGAAGATAACCAAGGAGAAGATCCAGTAGACGAAGCAGAAGAAGTTACTGAAGAAAAAATAATAGAAACAGTTAGACTTACCAAACTTCCTATATTCCAAGAAAATGTATTGAATCGTTATGAGAGTTACACCTACAACTGGACAGTGTACATGATACCTCCTGAAAGAGCACACAGACTAGATGAAAACATAGACGCTGGTGAATATGTTGTACTTGCACAAAGTGGTGTTGAAGCTGAAATTGCTATCAACAATGTTAGAACAGAACTAATAATGAATCCTGCACATCACAGAGATGCCTTTGCTACTACATTTGCAATAGAAATGGTAGAGCCTTTGGGTGTTACATTGATCACAAGACTGGTAGAATCATGTGAAAGATTAGGTATTAGAAGTTTTCAAGAAGCAACTTATTTGCTTGAACTAAAATTCAAAGGCTGGGACAGTGACGGTAATCCTGCAGACAATATTGTAGGACCATACTATTACTCCACTAAGATTGTTGGTTGGCAAGCCGCTCACAGAGATGGCGCAACATTTTATAATGTTGAATTTATCAACACAGGACAAGAGTTTGACAAACACTTGCACAGTGCTATGGCTGAAGAAGTAATAGTAAGTGCTTCAACAGTGGGACAGTTTTTAGAAGCATTTGTAAAAAGATTGAACGAAATCGAAGACAACAAAGCTGTAAACAGCATGAGTAAACTTTTTGGAGATGAATACACACTTGAACTAGATGATGAAGTAAGTCACTGGGGAAGTTGGCAATTTGGAGCCAGTTCAGATGAAGAAAATCAAAACGCAAACATCAATGTTGGAGGCGATGGTCTTCTAAAATTTACATTCAAAGCAGGAACTAAAATTGTTGATGCCATTGGTACTGCACTGCTACACACCAATGAGTTTAGACGTTTGCCTGTGTATAACACTATCAAAAGCAATAAACAAGCCAAAGCAAATGGCGAGGATGGAGTTGCAGATCCTGTGGCTATTGCAGATCTCATGGCATGGTACAACATTGACAGTGAAATAGAATACGGCTTCTGGGATATACTAGCTGGACAATACACAAAAAAGATGATGCTTACTATAAAACAATTTGTTGCTCCAGAGATTAGACATGATCCTGTTAGCACTAAAAACTTATTGGGAGACAGAAATCTACAAACCAAAAGATTGAACAACATAGTTCAAGCAGAACTACTGCGCAAAAGATACGATTACACATACACAGGATTGAATACAGAAGTAATGGATTTAGATGTATCACTCAACAATACATTTTACACTATTCAAGCACTGCAACATGGTAGACTAGAAGGCAGAGACGATTTTTTTGTTGGACTAGAAGAACAGAAACTTATAAGCCTAAAAGATGATTTGCAAAACCTAAAAAGTAAAATTCGTAAAATAAATCAACGAATCAATGATATTGATGCACAGCTGGAAAGCCTTAACAATTTAGAAACTCAAGGAGAAATTGAGAGAATTGCTAGACAAAAACTTACAGAAGAACGCAGTACCAAAGTACAAGAGATGAGAAATACATCTCAGGCTCAGCCAGGGATTACAGATCAGATACTAGCTGAACAGTTGAGAATTGAAGAACTCAACAAACAACAAGGCAATCAAAATAGATTTCTTACTATGAAAGAACGTTACATTACACAAAGTGATATTGCTTTCAAGAAACCAGAAGTAGAAGCATTTCCAAACAAGTTCAGTCAAACAAAATTCAAAAGTTTGGCAACAGGCGGTAGCAGTGAAGAAGATAGACCTGCGGCGGCAATGTTGGGTGCAGTAGAACAAAACTATACTGCATTTACAGACATGCTCACACAGCAACTAAACATCAGAGGAGATCCTTACTGGCTTGGCAGACCTAAAAATCAAAAAAGTTTACGTAACAGAGAACAACATGCCAATTATCAAAGAGGCGGCGTTTGTTATTTTCTAAATCTTCAGTTTCCAACTTATCCAAGCGACGACACAGGACTAATGGATCTAAGTGAACGCAACTTTGGTATTATTGGAATCTATCGAGTAATGACTGTAACAGCAACATTTGTCGATGGCTCATTTTTTATGGAACTCAGCAGTATCAGAGACATACACAGTAACATGGAATCACTGTATGAGCAATTACAAGAAAATTATTATAACACAACAAAAGGATTAGGATTGTAAAATGGTACGTACTAACAACAGCAATATGCCTCAAGGCGGTCAGATACAAGGAAGATACCAACACGGTGATATTGGTGGTCTTGGAATGTTTCATGGACTTTATATTGCAAGGGTACGCAGTGTCAAAGACGACAAATATCAAGGTGATATCTTTGTTGAACTGCTAGGACAGCAAACACTGTTTGAGGACGGCACACCTCCTGAAAATTGGATACGCTGTCGTAGGATAAGTCCTTTTGGAGGCAGTATCAAAGAAGATGAGTTTACCAACAACTACGGTTTTCATTGTAGTCCTCCAGCAGTAGGATCAGAAGTATTGGTTGGATTTACTGGCAGAGAAACATACTGTTTCCTAGTAGGTGTAATGTCAGACATGAACAGGAATGCACAAGTTCCTGGACTACCTGTAAGCAAAGTAGAAGGCGAAAGTGGTGTAGGTAGCACAGTAGAAAGCACAACCAAGCAACAAAACAATGAACCTGACAGAAGAATACCTCATCACCTCAACGGTGCATTGGGTCAACAAGGTATTGGTATTGACAGTGCTAGAGGTGTAAGCAGTAGTGGTAGTAGACGTGAAAGTCCATCAAGAGTAACAGGTTGGAATACACCAGGAGGACACAGCATTGTGTTTGACGATGGAACTATCAACACAGAAGACAACCTCACACCAGATAAAAACAGAGAAACTGGACTGAGCTGTAACATAAGAATACGCAGTCAAGGTGGCGCACAGATACTACTCAATGACAGTGCAGGTATTTTTTATCTAATCAATCAAAACGGCAGTGGGTGGATACAAATGGATAGCAGTGGTAACATTGACGTTTATGGTGAAGGCAGTATCAGCTATCATGCAGAAAAAGATTTCAATATACACGCTGGCGGCAACTTGAACATTGATGCAGATGACATCAATGTCAAAAGCAGAGGTGATGGCGGTATCAAATTTCAAAGTTCAACAGGAGCATTCAATGTACACGCTAATAAAGATGTTAGATTGACAACAGATCTCAATGG
>MDTG01267762.1_pt1 | contig 13118 bp, 18 predicted proteins | sample 811421 | NCBI WGS metagenome assembly MDTG01 (sample SAMN05326645, study PRJNA326480) | marine metagenome | isolation source: seawater | place: Pacific Ocean: South East | collected 2011
GAATCGTAAATACGATAAGAAATACTATTACTTCCTCCTCCAAAAAAAATGATACATGTTGATTCATTTTTTGGTTTATTTATTATAGGATAAGAATGATATCGTTGCTTTGGTGGTGTATATAAGTATTTTAAAAATCCCATAGAATTCTGTACTAAAAGCAGAAATAGAATAATTTTTTTCATCTAAGATATATTAATAAAATATTTACTTGTATGAAAAATAATGATTAAAAATAAACTTTATTTAAATATATAATACATGAATGAAGAAACAAAAAAAACAATTGATTCATGGTTTAAACCAACTATTACATTAAAATATAATTTAATACATTCTAATTTATTTAATATGCCAGGTGATTCATATATTTTTTTAAAAATAAATAAATATAATGATTTATTATGTGCATATAAATATTGTTGTAAATATTTTAAAATATGTAATTTAAACAAAGATATCATGTCTATAATTGAAAGTTATATTAATTATACAAATATAGATTATTTATCTATTAAATATTATTGGTTAAGACAATATTATGATTTAATATATGAACTTCAAGAAAAGAATCCTTTAATCCATTCAACATTGTTTTATAAATGTAGAATAAAGATTGCAAATAAATTAATTCGTGATACAATTAAATATTATTGATATATAAATGTGTTTATGGAATCCGGTTGAACCGGATAATATTTTTAATCGTTTTTTTTACATAGATATTTTTTGTATTCGTATTTTATTTGAGAATTATGATTATAGTTTATAATTTATTCTTTATATACTATAATGAAGAGTTGTTGTAAAACGACAAAAAAAACAAAAAAATGTATACGTAAAAAAGACAAAAAAATTTTTAAGTTACCTCGAAGATTTACAAAAAAGCAATGTACACAAAAAAAGATAAAGGGATTTACGTTGCGTTCTTCATGTGCTCCATATAAATATTGCAAAAAAAAGATTAATAAAAATTGAAATAAATAGATTTATACTATAATATATATAAAATGGCAAATAACAAAATAATTCATAAAAATGATATTATTCCTATACATACTGATGTAGTTTTGATTGTAGATCGTTCATGGTCTATGCGTTCAATGAATGGTGCTCCAAAGTTAATGGTTCAAAATATGATCAATGAACAAAAAGAAATTAGTGAGAAAAATAATTCATCATGTGCGTTTTCACTTGTAACATTTGACAACGAATCTATAAAAAGAATTGATGCAAAAGATGTGAAAAAAATTAAAAATCATAATGATAAAAATGTAAGTGAATGGATTGAACCACGAGGTTCAACGAGACTAATTGATACAATAATTGAAGAAATACAATTTCAAAAAGAACGAAAAGAAACATATTTGAAAACTCTTTCTAAAGAGGTTCTTGCACTAAATCCAAAAATTTGTTGTGTTATACAAATTGTTACTGATGGAGAAGATAATATGTCTACTCATAATGATGAAGAATTGAATATAGAAGTGATTAAACACAAAGAAGATGGCGCACACTTTGTATTTTTAGCGGCAAATCAAGATGCAATACAAACTGCTCAACGTTTTGGAATTGACGATGACACAGCAATGACAATCGATAATGATTTTGATTCATCTACACATGGTATGCGTTGTGCAAGTGATATGGTTTGTAATATAACAAGTGGTTCTTCTGATACTCCAAGATTTTCAGATTTACAACGACAAATGTCGGCACCAAGTGATACAAGTACACCTAAATCAAGTCATGTTAATATACTCCCATTATCTTCACCAAGTGAAAGATTGAGTCCACCGCCTATTATAAGGAGAACTTTACCATTTACAAGCAATGAAAAATTTAATCAAATGATATTACCCCCGCCTCCACCATTTGGTTTAACACGTACGACGAATGAAATAGTTTAATATATATGCAAAATAATTATTATTTGTATATATATGAATTTTTATAATATATATGAATTTTTATAATATATATGAATGTTTATAATATATTTTTATTTTAAACAACAATAAACGATGGTTGCATCGCAATACCACAAACACCGTTAGTGTTTGTTGACGAAGATTTTGCAATACGAATGTATCCATTTTCCCCCCAATTAGAACCCCAACTATTCTTTACAATCCAATAATCTTGATTATTTTCTGTACCATAACCTACAACAAGTACTCCATGATCTAATGATGTTCCACATTGTTCTGAGTTCAATACACCACCTTTGTAGAATTGAAAGACACTAGTATCTGCTTCAATAGCGACTGATACTGGATTCATATATACTGCTTCTTGAAGCGCAACTTCGTTTTTACTTGGTACATCAACACATGAAGAAAAATAAGCAACTTTATTACAATTTAGTTCACTATCAGAACATGAATCAGTTTCCGCAAGATAAGGGACATCATCTTCCAAGCACATTCCATTATCAATAGCGTAATCAAAAGCATGATCCATTTCACCACCATTACATCCAAAATTAATATATCGTGTAGAACAATCAACCAATTGTTGTTCCGACAAACTAACAAGTTGTCCTGTGGAAACAAACCAAGCACCTTCCATTGCTCCAGTTGATGAGAAACTCCAGCAACTTCCACATTGGCCTTGATCTTTTACGGGAGTAACTCCCCCTTCACTACGCCAATCCCACGAAGAAGGAATATTTATTGTTTCATTAGAGTGATATTCATCACAACCTTTCGTTTTAGTAAATCTTGACAACTTTGTCTTTTGATATCCTTTCATTGTACCATGAAATTCATTGTGCGTTAGATCGCCATACGTATTCATATCAAATACAATATTTGGATGTTCTTGTTTGAGTTGATTGATTTTATGTAGATTTTTTTCATATACTTGTTTTTTCATATTGTATATTTCTTTATTTTCGTAATTCTTGTTATATTTTTCAACAAATGATTCAAAACTAACAAATTGACCACATGATACATGTGTAATAGCACAAAATAGCAAGGAAGTTATAAATTTTCGCATATTATATATTATAAATATATATTTACTTAAATTCTTTTGATATATAAATAATGGATAAAGAAAATAAAAAAAATAAAGATACATTAAAAATAGATGAGTCTATTTTTACAGGTTTATCATTTGTCTTTTTATTTATTTTTGCAATTTATTCATATAGAAGAGGTGTTCAATTTGGATTTTTAATAAGTATATTTTTATGGGCATTTTTTGTAACAAGTGTACCTATTCCACAAGTTGCATTATTGTTAGCATTTCCTGTAAAACATTTTTTTAAAATATCTATGTTTATATCACAAACTATTATATCTATATTTGCATGTTGTATATTGATTTATTTTTATTTTTATAAACAGAATTTATTATTAAAAAATAAAGTTGGAAAACTATTTATTAAAATTATAAATAAAAGAGCATTTTTACTTTTTATTTTATCTATTATTGCATCTATAATTGGAACATATATATTAGATAATTTATTTGATGTTTTCTTTTTTAAAGGAGAACTAATTCAACAAAAACAAAGAAAATATAAACAAATATTAATTTTATTTATTTTATTTTTACTTTTGAATATATGGTATCTAAATTATTGTTTGTATAACAATATTCAGATTTAAAGATAAAATATTATATTAATTAATGTTTTATGTAGAAGTAATTGGATATATTGGATGTTTATTTTTATTTATGAGTTTTATACCACAAACTTATAAATTAATTTACCATGGTCCAATTGAAACAATATCGCCATTATTTTTATCTTTTATTTTATGCGCATCTTTATTTTTAGGCATTTATGCGTTTTATATTAACGCATACCCAATTTTAGTTGCAAATATAAGTGTATTTTTAAATAATTCTATTATATTAATTTTATATTTATATAAAAAAAAGTATCCATCTAATATAAATCATGAAAACAGAGATGGAATATTGGTATGATCCAAATCATACTGGTGCGTTACGTATAATCGATCATAATAAAGGACTTATTTATGGTTCTGATCCAAAAGAACCCTATTGGATTGTATCTTTTGAAACGTTAAAAAAAGATACTTTAATTGTTGATTTTCGTAATAAAAAGACACATCATGGTAAAAAAATGCTATCTACAAAATATGAAGATCGTAAAATGACTCTACATTGGGAAGACGGTAATAAATGGCGACGTATAAGACAAGATCCACGTATTTTATTAAATAAAATATAATTATTATGTATTATCATTTAAATTAATATTATTTAGTTGATTGATTTCATTTAAATGCCATCCAAATAAATTTATATCATTATTATTTATTTCGTTTGTAGTATTATTGATGGTATAATCGATTGTATTATTCATGATACTATTTACATAATTATTTATATATTGATTTGTTGGTTGAATGGTTGGATGAATATCATCAAAATTGATATTTGGAAAATATCTCCAATCATTATTTATTTCTTCATTCCTTGGATATAATTCTTCATATTCTTCATCATTAAAAATTTTATCACGACAATAAGGACAAAAATTATGTTTTTGAATATGTTTTAAAAAACATTTTAAACAAAAAATGTGATTACATTTTGTAACAGTTTGCGCTTTATTTGTTTTATCTTCAAAACAAATACAACATTCATTTGTAGTTTTTTCTTCTTCACTCATTATAATAGTTAATATATAAATATTTATATAATTATTCTCGCAATTGTTGAGAATAATATTCAGTGACTAAAACAGTACTTATTTCTGCTAAACGATCAATTCCTTCTTTTGTAGTTTCAATTACATTTTCTGATTCATTGTTTTTATAATACTTAAATTGTATTCTTAAAAATTCATTAAAATTAATGGGTTTGTCTTTATATTTAAATGTTTCTACATTTTTTGAACGAGTTAATATTTCAGAAAATAACGAACCATGTATTGATTCTAGTTTTTTTTTATTTTCTTTTTTTATATTTATATCAAATTTTTCTCTACACATTGGACAATTTTGTTTGATATGTGCTTGTTTTATCAAACAAGATAAACAGAAACTATGATTACAACCTAATACAACATATCCCTTTGTTTTTTTTGATTCATAACAAATGGAACAATTATCTTCTTCTTCTTGTTGAGAAAGTGTTTCTTCTATATCTTTATTATATTTTGTTTTGACATCTAATTGTGTCATAATTATTAATTGTATTTCTATTTAATTATATCTCCAATTAATTCAATTTTTTATTCATAAAATTGAATTAAAGTAATATATATATATATAATTAATAATATGTCTAATAGTGTTCCTATTATTTTTATAGAAGGAGGAATTGGATGCGGAAAGTCCACATTAGTAAGACATATGCAAAAATATTGTGAAAAACATTCATTTAAATATTTAACAATTCAAGAACCAGTTGATATTTGGACGACTATTAAAAATCATGAAGGTACTAATATTATTGAAGCTTTTTATAGTGATCAAATAAAATATTCTTTTATGTTTCAAATGATGGCGTATATATCTCGTTTAGAAAGACTACAAAAAGCATATGAAGATGCAATTGGTAAATATGATTTAATTATATGCGAACGAAGTTTACACACTGATAAAAATGTATTTTGTAAAATGTTGTTTGATGAAGGAAAGATTGATTTATTTGGATATCAAATATATAATAAATGGTTTGAACATTTTCAAACCTTTTTAAAAAGATATAGGTTTGTATATTTAAAAACAAATTTTGAAGTTTGTGCAAAACGAGTTAAAAAACGCCAAAGGTCTGGAGAAACAGAAATTAGTGAAGAATATTTAAAACAAAATAATGAATATCATGATCGTTGGTTATTAAATCATAATAATGTTCTTTTATTGGATGGAAATCAAGATAATGAAAAAGTTCCAAATTTGTTAGATAAATATTGTAAACAAATTATCGATAGCGTTCAAGATGAATTTAATTAACTTATAAAGGTTCGCCTAATAAATATTTTAATCGCACATAATCTTGAATATTATAATGTTTCATGTTTATTATAAAATTTTTTGTTTTAATCCATGTACTAAAACAGTCTATTTTAATCATAAATAATTTAATTCTTTCATTAATTATACTGCGTTCATTTTCTGCAAATGATAATAAACGTTCACGTACCATTTATTTAGTTATATTATGTCTTTATTAATATAACTCAAGTATTTTATACTGATAATGTATAAAAGTAATCAAAAAAAGAATTTTTATACCATTTAATTTAGCGACTTTGTTTGCATCTTCTCGTTGTAATATATCACTTATATTAGGATAGGTTCTTATAGCAAAATTTAAAAAATTTTCATCATCTAAAAATTTGTTTAAAGATATTTCTATTTGATTCATAAGTGAATTATATTTAGATCTTGTTTCAATATTACATATTTCTTTTTCATATAAATTATTATTTTTATATTTTTTAGTTAATGGAGATTTTGTTCTATGTTGTAAAAGGGTAAATAATTCAACTAAATATTTTTTTTCTATATTTAAACGAATGTTTAATGCTTTTAATCTACTATTTTTTATTGTACTATTTGTTGAAATATTATTTATTGAAGTTTTTGATCGTTCAATATTTGCAATTTCTTGTTGAACGTCTTGTTGGATATTTTCCTTGGAACTTACATTACTTTGTTTAATTCCATAAATACTTCTAAGTGGTCCAGTTCCTTGACGAGTAATATAACTCTCGTTGTATTTTTGTAAATCACCAAGAGTATCTAAATATTCTTTACTAAGTAAATGATTTATTGATGCAAATCTGTTTATATTAGTTATATATTTATATATTTTACGATTATCTATAATATCTATATTGTTATTCATATTTCCAATAAGAAAACGAGGATTTTCACGATTAGGAGAGGTTGTTGTATCTATCAATTTATCTAAACATTTTCTTAATCCATGTATAAAAATTTCTATTATTTTTTTTTTATACTGATTTAATCGGGATCTATTTATTTTACCTGCTCCAAGTGATGTAGATATAGTATTTTCGGAACATTTATTATTATCTGTTATATAATATTTATAACTAGTATTATTATTATTACTGTTAGTATTATCATTATTTTCGATCGCACTATAATACTTTATTTCATAATCATTATTATCTGTTATAAACGGTAATTCAATATAATTTTCAGTTTTGTTACTTCCAATGTCCCATAAACTATAATCAATAAAAATTGGTAATTTATAAAAAATATATACATGTAATTTCCAATATTCAAGTTTTTCTAGGTTATCTTTAAGATATTGAGAGTTTGTTTGAATAATTGTACTGATACGATTTAATTTAAGAATCCAATTATCAATATCAGTGTTATCATATTTAATTCTTTCGTATTCGTCTGTGTGTTGCAAAGTTAAAATATCGTTTATATCTACAATATGTTTTGGGAAATCTTCAAATTCTCCACTAAATAAAAAAGGTTCTTCCTTGAATCTTTTTTCTTCACTTTTTCCTGTATTAAAAAAATCTATTTCATCATTTTTACGATTTTCTAATATATATATACATAGATTTAAAAAATTTCTATTATTATTAGTTGAATTCAGATAATATATAAGAGAATCATAAATATCACTAATTATTTTTGCTATAATAGAATTTTTACTTCGTGAACTATTAATTGACAAAGGAATCGTTCTTTCATTAGACATATGATTTTTAAATATTTCTATACCACTAGATAATTGTTGTAATTGTTTATTCATTTTCTTTAATTTTTCAATATTTAGTGTTTTATTTGATTTATATGAATGAATTTGACTTTTTTTTATAGGGGTTTTATCATCAACAAAAATATCATTACCTTCTATATTTTTTACAATTCCCTCATTTTTACTATCTTTTTTATCACAATTATTCCACCAAATTTTATCACCTATTTGAATATTATTAGGAATATATTTAGATATATTATTACCGTCAATCGTTACTTCGTTTGTACACGTATCATTCTTAAATTTATATTTATTATTACTTTCTTTTGATGTTATTTTTTCATCTTCAAAATTAAAATAATAATTACCATTATCATAAATTTGATAGTCCTGTAATTCAGATGGTAATTCTAATCCACATTCTTCTTCATTTTTTACATAGAGTAATGTATCATTGTAATGATATACTTTCCATCCACGTCCTATATACATTCCAGAATTATCATTTAAAAAACTTTTAATCGTATTATTTAATTTTTCTTTTTCTTCTTCTTTTTCTTCTTCTTCTTCTTCTTCTTGTATATTCGGTACAATAATTACAAGCATGGGGTTATTTATTTCATGATCAGATATATCATTGTCTATATTAACTATTGTTTCATATATCTCACTTTTATTTTCATATATTTTAACTATTTTATTATTCATATCACGAACATATGGTGTTAATATTACAAAGAATTCATAACTTGTGGAGGAATTTTCATCTTCTTCATTATCTTGGATTATAGATACTTGACTTTCATTTACTTGTGATAGAGTAATATAATCAGAACTATTACTCTTATTATTCCAAAAATTTAATGTTATATCATTAAGATTATTTTGTTTTAATGATTTTATAACAGTAGTATCATCTATATTTACGTCATAATATTCTCTATTTTCATCATTAGAGTTATTTGAAGCATTTGATAACTGAATATAAGTATTTTGATTTATTGACTTTATAAAAAATAATGATTCTACATTTATAATATTTTTATCATTATTTGTTTTACATGATTCAAAGATACTATCTATATTATCTGGTAGTGGTTGTATTAGTTCATCGTCATTAATACATAACTTTCCCCATATTCGGTCACCCACGTTATATTCACCAAATTCGCTTATATTATAATTATTCGTTTCATAACTTGCTTTTGGTGTATTCATATATTTACTTAAAAGTGTTTTATCTACTAAAATTAATTGAGCAATTGATTCATCTATTAATGCATCTTCGGTGTTATTAACATCTATTCTTAATTGTTCAATATCTATATCTTTAAAATTTTTTATTCCTTGATTTGCATACGATTCATAGAAAAATAAAAAATATTTTTCAAGGTTTGCATTTCCCAAGATACCTTTTGGATATAAATTATTTTTTATAATATTTTTATTATAAAAATTTAAAAATGTAAATTTTTTAAGAAATTCAATATTTGTAAATTCATAATTATTTATTGTATTAATTTTTTCTTCTCTAACTTCATGAGAATCATTATTTCCAAGTAATCCAGAAAACATCATATATATATATACATTATAATTCTTTAAAATTGAAATAAATTAATTATTATTGCAGAATATATATATAATGGAGGTTGGTAATACACATTTACTATTTTGTAATCATGTCTGTGCTCTAAAAATGTGTATAAATATTAGATTAAAGCAAAATATGTATTATGAAACTAATTATTCATATTTTCCAAAACATGAAAAATGTGAATCATGTAATTCATGTAATCCATTTAATCAATTAGATCAACTTGATGAAACTTCCAAAGAAGGAGAGATTATTGTAAAAAATTCAATGACAACTGAAATGATAAATAATCTACTTAAATCTAAAAAAGAACTGGAAAAGGAAATTGGGAATACTGATGGAAATGAATATAAAAAAAGAATATTATGGTGTATTACATATTTATGGGATTAAAGTATTTCATCTACTAATCCATAATTTAAACAAGTTTCTGAGTCTAACCATAAATCTTTTTTTAATAATTGACTTAATGTTTCTTTGTCTATTTTTGTATAATTTAAATATACATTTGTCAGTATAGACATTAAAATAGTCATATTAGTCATTTGATCTTGTAATTCATTAAATTTTCCACTATCTGCTCCAGATAATTGATGAATTAACATTAACGAGTTTTTTGTCATAAAGCGTTTTTTTCCAACAACACTAATTAACGTTGCAGCGCTGGCAGCAAATCCATCAATATAAGTATATACATCCGTATCTAAGTTATCAATTAAATCAATAATATACAATGTATGATATAAACTCCCACCTTCACTTTGAATATGTAGATGAATGGGAGGAGGAATTTCAGTATTATATTGTAATTGATATGTTTTCATTTTAATATTCATATCTGTTAGAAGTTTTTTTAATTCAAAACAACTTCTTTGTGTTATTGCACCATATAAATAAATCTCATTATGAGATTCTTGCATGATTGTTAATTCTTGTGAAGAAGGGGGAGGTGAGTCATTTGCCATTTGTATTGAATTTTTAATATCTGGTTTAATAATGTGTCCGCTTATGATACTACCTAACATGTTACGACGGTTTACCGAAAATGCATTACAATTAAAAAATAAAAAGGATAATAATCCAACTCTCCATTTCATTGTAATGTATAAAAAATCTCTTTATTATAAATTTCACTTGAAAAATAAATCTCATAAAACGACTTAAAGATTATGTTACACTATAACATGTATATGCTCCTGTAACTCAGTTGGTTAGAGTGCTGGTCTTATGAGCCGGAAGTCGCAGGTTCGAACCCTGCCAGGAGCACTTTTTGGTAGGGGTCTTTTTAAAAAACTTATTTTAAAAAATTGAAATAAGTTTTTATATACTATATTAGAATACAAATGTTTTTCTCTCGTGAAGCAAAAGTTGTACCTGTTATAAATTCTTCTACTTCTCTTGAAATAGATAGTTATGTTTTCATCGATAATCCAGATGACGACATGCATAACCAAAAAGGAATATTTAAAGGACATTATGAAAATATGAATGGAATCACACGTTCTTTGATTGTATTAGAAGGTTCAAATAAAAACTTTTATACTTTACCACATACATTAAAACGAGTATTAAATTAACGTTTTGTTTTTCGTGTTTTATTTCTTAGGGGTGATTTAACATTTTTTTTACTTTTATTGCATCTATTATTTGTAGATACATTATATTCTTCAATTGCTTTATTACCTGTTTCAACTGAATGAATTTTATTATCATATAATAATTTTGATCTTTTTCCATTATTATCAAATACTAACAATTGTATACACTTTTGTTTGCATTTTGATTGTTTTTTATTTTGTTGTTGAAATGTTTGTATAATTTGTTTTAAATCGCGACTATATGCGTCAATTCGTATATCCGGTAATCGTGGTGGTGGATTTGACGCACTTTTTAAAAATTCTTCAACATTTTTTTTAGCACGATTTATATTTCGATCTAATAATGTACACATATCCACAACCGTCCAAGCAACAATTATTGTATAATTATGTTGTTTTAATTGACATTGAAATAAATCAAAAAACCACTGTGGCCAAGAGACTCCTCTGGATTCAAATGCAATATTTTTTCCCAAGTTAAAGGCGCGAGTTAAAGACAAATCATTTAAAATATCACAACTATTTCCCCAATCATAATGTAAATCAGCACCTGTTTTACAATTTGTTGTTTTTCTAGCAGAAGTATAATAATAATTGAATTTTTTAATGGTTTGTTCGCTTGGATTTAAAAACATATCAATAATTTGCTTTTTTGTTTTAGATTTATTTTTTTGTGTTTGAATAAATTCTTTTATTTTTTCTATAAAATGAGGATTTTGTTCTACTAAATCATCAATTAAAAAAGATTCAAAACCCCCTTTGAGTTTTAAATACTTTTTTACTTTCATGGGTAGTTTACTTTTTCCGCTTGCAGTTGGTCCACAAGTAATAATTAATGTAGGTGACATATATAGTATATGTATATTAATTATTTAATATATTGGATTTTACATATTTTGCAACATTAAAACTAATATATACTCCAATTAAACCAATAACCATAATTTCACTTATATTTTTTATGATTTTTTTTGTATATATTCCTTTAATCACTCCAATAATAAATAATGCAATAATACTACATAATATCATCCATTTTTTTATAATATCTTCATGATTAAATGGTATAAATAAAAAAGGCATAAGAGGTATAGAACCAATAAAGACAAATGAAAAAAAAGTTGCAATTCCAGAAAAAAAAGGAGAAATATTTTTATTTTTCATATCAATTAAACTACTATATCTAGAAATGCCCATTGAAAATCCATCAGCAAATAAACTTGCCAACCCCAATACCAATGCATATTTTGGAGCAATGTCTGCACCTAGAATGCCTGCAATTATTGCAACAGTTGTAATTACACCATCCATTCCACCATAGATAAATTCAGAAAGCATTACTATATTATTGTGTCAATAAAAAATTTTAATTATATATATTTATAAATAATTTATAGTATAGTATTTATACTTCTTCGTTCATAGTTTCATCCAACATATCTAATTTACTTTGAACTTGATCGTATTTGTTATATATATCTTCCAATTTTATATCAAGCTCTTCTTGAAAATTTGAACGAAAATCATTAATTTTATCCAAACTACGATCCAATTCATGTGTCATTTCTTGAATTTCGTCATATATCTCTTCAATATACTTTTTGTCTTTTTTTACTTGTTTTGCGATTTTTTTATTTTGTTTGGAACATTTTTTTGGAAACCACGTGTGGCTATATTCTGAATGTTTCCATTCAGTTGTACCATTATAAAAGGAACGAAATTCTTCTTTCGAATATGCGTATCCATCTTCATCAAAACGGTATTCAATGGGTTTGGTGAGATTTTCCATAAATATTTGCATGTTTTACTCTTTATTTATGGCATACAATCAAATCAATTTTTATTGTAATAATGTCTATACATAGTAAAAATTGATTTATATATATATATATATAATGATTTTTGTAAATAAATAAAATGATGGAACAATTAGGTAATGAACCTGCGCCCTGTGCGGCGGTCGCAGCAGAAGATATAAAAATGTATATTTTTACGAATAAACGTAAATATTTAACAAAATATAGATATGATTCAAATCAAATTCAAAAGCTTGCATACAAATATTATTCCAAGTTTTTTCCATCATTTAGTTTGGCAGCATATTATTCAGGAGGAATGGTTGTATATGCAGACGAAGTAGTAAAAAAATATATAGCAATAAAAAGGTTGAAAAATATCATAAAAAATTGTGCATTACTTTATATGATATTTCGTAGAAGTCAAGAAAAAATATA
>MDTG01443702.1_pt1 | contig 13118 bp, 12 predicted proteins | sample 811421 | NCBI WGS metagenome assembly MDTG01 (sample SAMN05326645, study PRJNA326480) | marine metagenome | isolation source: seawater | place: Pacific Ocean: South East | collected 2011
ATTTTTTCATTCCATATTTGTTTAGCAAAAATAGTTCCTGTGAACTGACCAGTTATTAAACTAGCTAAGTAGGTACAAGTATTAACCGAACCTCCTCCGTTATATCTCAAATCCAAGATAAGCTCATCCAAATTTTGACTCTTTAAATAAACAAATAACTCAATCAACTCCTCATTAAAATCTCTATCTACTTCGCCATCACCGTCACTATCTACAGTTCCTAAAAATTTATTGTACATTAAATATCCTATCTTCTTTGAACCATGTTCAATTATAGAAGTATTATGTAAAGGGACTTCTTGAAAGTTCTCTTCTTTATTTAGTGTTATACTTATATCCCTTGAAATAACTAAATCATTTTCAGGATCATAATCTACAAGTTGAATGCTGTAAGTTGTTTGTTCTCCATATAACAGCGACATGTAGTTATTAAAGTTCAACTCATTATTATTTACACTATTAAAAATATCTCCACGCTTTATACCTTTGTTAAATGCATCCGAATCAGGCAATACATATGTTACTGCTCCAATTATACTCTCTCCATCATCCCTCACATAAAGTTGAAATTTCATTCCATTAGAGGCGGTTGTTCCTGAAAGTTGATTTTCCAATATTTCGTAGTCTTCTTCTATCCAACTAAATCTGTCATCTTGGTGCAGCAAACCTTCAAAAAATTCTTTGCTGTCTTGCTGAGAATTTAAAAGTGCAATGTATTCACTTTCCATTGTAGCCTTTGAGTCTGCAAGATTGGCTACATCCGATTGCCAATAATAATATTGATTTAATCCTTTCCAAATAAAGTCATTAATTTCTGTCGAAAGTGTTATTTCTGGAGGAGAATCACTAGATTCAATATTCACATCCGATACAATATTTATATCATTATCATCAATATCTTTCTTGGAACATTTTACTAGTAGAAGAAAGGATAAAGTCAAAAAGGTTAGGGGTTTTATTATAATCTTAAATTTCATTTTATTGTAAAGTTTAAATTCCAATATAATTAAAGGGTGTAATTTTAATTAAATCATTTTTAACCTCCGGACTAATGTCAAGTGAATTTATAAATTCAGTAATATTAGTTTGATCTATTTTTTTATTATTTCTAGTCAATTCCTTAAGTTCTTCATATGCACCGGCATATCCCTCTCTTCTTAATATGGTTTGTATTCCTTCAGCCACAACTGACCAATTTTCTTCTAGATCTTTTGTAATTTTTTCTTTGTTAATGAGCAATTTGGATAATCCTTTATTTAATGAAATGAAAGCTATCATCGTGTGAGCGAATGGGACTCCAATATTTCTCAGGGTTGTACTATCAGTTAAATCTCTTTGAAGTCTCGAAATAGGTAATTTTTGTGAAAGATGAATAAATAATGAATTGGCAATGCCGAGATTACCTTCGGCGTTTTCAAAATCTATTGGATTTATCTTATGAGGCATTGCGGAAGAACCAACCTCATTCTTCACTAGTTTTTGCTTAAAATAATCCATAGAAATATAATGCCAAATATCCCTACACATGTCGATTAAAATATTATTAATCCTTCTTAATGAGTCACATTGGGAAGAAAAGTAATCATAGTGCTCAATTTGAGTTGTCGGATAAGAGTGTTTGAGACCAAATTTCGTTTCCAAAAAAGTAGAACTAAATTTTTTCCAATTTATTTTTGGATAACTTACTACATGTGCATTATAATTTCCTGTTGCCCCACCAAACTTTGCAGCATTAGGTATGGAGCTCAAAACTTTGATTTGATTTTCTAACCTTTCAATAAATACCATTATTTCTTTACCTAATTTTGTGGGCGAAGCAGGTTGACCATGTGTTCTAGCAAGCATGGAGATATTTTTTGATTCATTTGAAAGTTTTTTTAGATTTATGATCAAATTGCTAATATTAGGAAAATATTCTTCTTTTACCACGTTCTTAATTATGAGAGGTATACTTGTATTATTTATATCCTGAGAGGTAAGGCCGAAATGAATAAACTCTTTGAACTCTGAAATTCCAATTGAATCGAATTTGTTTTTTAAAAAATATTCTACTGCCTTAACATCGTGATTGGTTTTTTTTTCGATTTTTTTTACTTCTAAAGCCTGCTCGTCAGTAAACTTTTTATAAATCTCTTTTAAATATTTGATTTTATTTATGGGAAAGTTTTTAAGTTGTGGCAATGGTATTTCAACAAGGGATATAAAATATTCAATCTCGACTATTAATCTATAGCGAATCAAGGCTTTTTCCGAAAAATATCCAGAAAGGTTTTCAATTTGATTTCGATATCTTCCGTCAACTGGTGAAATTGAATTTAAAGAGTTAACCAGTGCAGTTTTCATTAACGCAAAGATAGAGTTTAATCATAATATCATTAGTTTAATATCCAATTAATTTAATCTAAATTATCTCCAAAAATCTAAAGTTGAAGAATTTTATATTCTTCGTAACAACCACTTATTGCCTCCAAAATTTGTAAATCATTTGCTTCTTTGATAAATGCATTAGAATAATTACAGTTTCTTAAAATTTCTTCAAGATTTACTCTGTTAACTCCCAAAACTTGTATTAGAACTTCTCTATCAAATTTAGTTGCAAGTAAATTTTTAATTTCATCGTCGTCTCTCATTTTTTTTAACTTCCTCATTTGTTTTGGATTTTTTCCAAAAAGGTTATACAAGAAATCAGCAGGGTTAAATAATGATCCAATTGCTTTTGAAATTGATGATTTATTTCTGTTACCAGCCTCATACCCTGACTGGGGAAGACCGGGGATAGTAAACCTACCAGCAGGATTAAGTGGAACCTTCTTAACATCTATATCTAAATATCCCGTTAAAGAGTAAGGTCTTACAATTACCTCTTCCAATGCAAATGACAATTGAACAAGTCTAAAGATAGGTATACCTAGTTTTATCATGTCATTGCTAACGGCGACTTTCAAAGGTTTAAATCCTAAATAAGAAAAATAAAGTGTATCTTTTGATTTTACAGCAATTTCAAAATTACCGCTGGAGTCGCTTATAACACCCTCTATAGAACTTAAATTAAGCACATGGACGCTAGACATATATTCATCTGTACTATCATTTTTAATTTTACCTTTTAATAGTGATATATGCTCTTGAGCATTAACCAAATTAAAGATCAATGTGAATAAAAATAAATGGAATAATTTTTTTTTTTTGAAAGTCAAAACCATTATTTATTTTAAATTACAGATATTTTTGTTGATCTAAAAAAAATATTAATCTTTTAAGGGCTTTTGATCTGTGACTTATTTTATTCTTTTCATTTAAATTTAGTTCAGCAAACGTTTTTGTATATCCATTCGGAATAAATATAGAATCATACCCAAAACCATTCCTCCCCCTTTGTTTAAATATAATTTTACCATTAATATTTCCTTCAAAAAAAAATGTTTTACCATTGACATTTAATGAGAATACCGTTTTAAATCTTGCATTGGTATTTTTATACCCAGTCAATAATTCCCAAACTTTTTTAATATTATCATGGGAATTAGAATTTTTACCCGCAAACCTTGCTGAGAAAACACCAGGCATACCGTCAAGAGAATCTATTTCTAGGCCGGTGTCATCAGCAAAACAATTAATTTTAAAATTTTTGAAAATAAAATCTGATTTTATTTTTGCGTTTTGTTTTAAAGTTTTTCCAGTTTCTTCAATAACTTCATTAAAATTTAGGTCATTTAAGTTTAGTAGACTTATGTTTTTTGGCATCATTCTTTTCACCTCATTATATTTTCCATTATTTTGGGTAGCAAATACTAGTTTAAAATTCCTATTCATTATGATATGGTTCATTGTTTATAATTTTTAAACTTCTGTAAATTTGCTCCAAAACAAAAATTCTTATCATTTGATGGGAAAAAGTCATTTTAGAGAAACTTATTTCTTCATGGATCAAGTTTATTTTGTTTTTATTTAAACCGTAAGGACCACCAATTACAAGTTTTAAAGATTTAATATCTCTTGATGAAATTTTCGAATTTAACCACTTTGAAAAATCAAACGATGAAAAACTTTTACCACTCTCGTTAAGAAGAACTACATAATCTTTATTATTAATATGTTTTTCAATTAAAACAGCTTGCTTAATTGAAATGCTTTCTTTTGTCTGTTTTTTGCAATTTTTAAAGGGTATTTCTTTAATTGTAAAACTTAATTTTTTATTAATTCTTTTTAAATAATCCTGGATTATATTTCTGTATTCATCCTTTTTGGTTTTTTCAATGCATATTAATTCGATCTTCATTTTGTAAAATTACAAAGTCAAAAAATTAATTTGTTTAAAATACCTTAATTTTAAAGAAAAATAAATGATAATAAAAATCAAAGAAAAAATAAGAGGATCTCTTTCCTATGTAAAAATTCCTGGGTTAAATGGGTTTTCATTTTTAGATCTTTTAGAATTATATTTTCTTGGTTTAACTAGAGGCACATTAACTTCAAGAGCAGGGTCTATTTCTTTTAGTTTTTTCATGGCACTTTTCCCTTTCATTCTTTTTGTATTAAATTTAATACCTTTTATACCAAAATTTTTTAGCATTCAAGACTTCGATGCTACTTTATTTAATTTTATTGAGACTATTTTACCTCAAGACAGCCATACTTTTTTTCAAAAAATATTTGAGGACATAAAATCGAAGCCAAGAGCTGGATTGTTATCTTCCGTTTTTTTACTTTCTATAATTTTAACTGCGAATGGTGTGAATTCAATTTTTACAAGTTTCGAGGTTTCTTATCATGTTAAAGAATTTAGAAATATTTTCAAACAATATATTTATTCTTTAGGAGTAAGTGTAATTTTAGCATTATTACTTCTAATTGCTGTCATATCTTTTGTGTCCTTTGAGCTTCTATTCCATAGGCTTTTGCCAGAATCGATTAACTTTGCAATCTTTTTACAAAATTTAATTTTTGTCATATTAGCTTATATATCAATTACCATACTTTACTATTTTGGTACAATTCAAGGAAAGTACACTGCTTTTTTTTCACCAGGTGCTTTAATGACAACCCTATTATTTTTTTTTAGCACCTATTTATTTGGAATTTATATAGATAATTTTTCAAACTACAATCAATTATATGGTTCTATCGGTGCGTTGTTAATTTTTATGCTTTTTAGTTGGATCAATTCAATTATCCTGCTTTTAGGATTCGAATTAAATGCAACAATTAGAAGTTTAAGTGATGATAAAAAAAACTAATCAATGTCATTTTATATTGACGTTCTCTTACCATTTCCGTTAAAAAGATTTTATACTTACAAGGTTAGTGAAGAGGAGTTTAAATTCATAGAGAAAGGGTTTCGAGTTTTAGTTCCATTTGGAGGAAAGAAAATATTTACAGCCATAATTATTCATAAGCACAGGACCCCCCCAAAAAATTACGAAGCAAAAGAAATATTTGCATTTCAAGACAATTTTCCAGTTGTAGATAAAAAGCAAATAGTCTTCTGGGAATGGATGAATAATTATTATCAATGTTCAATGGGTAATATTTTAAAAGCTTCTGTACCCAGCATTTTTTTACTTTCAAGTCAAACTTTACTAGAAAAAAATATTAACAAAAAGGTAGATTACAAAAAAATCTCTGATGAGGAAATTTTAATTCTGGATGCTCTTGAATTAAAAAAAATTAAAATTGATGAGGCAAGACTTATTCTTAACAAAAAAAATATTTTCCCTGCAATAAATAAGCTTATTGAAAGAGGTTATATAAATTCAATTGAATCAATTCAAGAGAAGTATAGGCCTAAATTAGTAAAATATCTAAAACTAGATAAAAGGTTTTTTAAATCAAAAAATTCTCAGAACTATCAGATAGGGTTTAAAAATTCTCCCAGAAAAAGAATAATCATCGAATATATGTTGGAAAATAATTATAAAAATGAATGGATAGAATATGGTTTATTAAAAAAGAAGTGTAAACTAAATAGCACGATACTAAAACAAATGATCAATCTCAACATTTTATCAGAAAAAATAGTTCATGAAGACAGATTTAAAGTAGACTTCAGTGAAACTGTTGAAATATCAAAGTTATCAAAACCGCAACTTTTGGCTAAACAAAAAATTTTGAAAACCTGGAAATACAATTCAATAGTTTTATTTGAAGGGGTAACCTCATCTGGTAAAACGGAAGTATATTCTCATTTGATAAGGATATTTTTAAAAAAGGGGTTTCAAATTTTATTTATGATGCCCGAAATATCTTTAACAATTCAAATGGTTAGTAGATTAAAAAAAATATTTGGTAAATATTTATCTGTGTATCACTCAAAATTCTCCAACACAGAAAGATTTGAAGTATGGAATAATGTTATTAAAAATAATCAAAAAGCAAGGATTATTGTTGGAGCAAGATCCTCAATATTTTTACCCTTCCAAAAACTTGGATTAGTAATTGTTGATGAAGAGCACGATTCGTCATTTAAGCAAAATAATCCAGCACCCAGATATAACGCAAGAGATTCTGTAATTAAATTATCTAAAATACACAACGCAAAATTGGTTTTGGGATCAGCAACACCATCGATAGAGTCTAAATTTAATGCTTTAAATAAAAATTATGGTTACGTTAAACTTACTGAAAAATATGGTATATCAAAATTGCCTGAAATAAAATTTGTAGATATGAAGATTTATTATAAAGCAAATAAAATGAAAGGTTTATTAACCCCCGAGCTTTATGATGCAATACAAGAAAATTTAAACAAAGGTCAACAAATTCTGTTATTTCAAAATAGAAGGGGATATGCTCCCATTATAGAGTGTACAAGTTGTGGGCATATTCCAAAATGTAGCAGCTGTGATGTTTCACTGACTTATCACCAATATAATAATTCTTTAATATGTCATTACTGTGGATTTAATGAAAAAAATCATAAAAAGTGTTTAATGTGTGACAGTAAGAAAATCGATATGAAAGGATATGGGACTCAGCAAATCCAAGAACAAATGAATTTATTTTTTCCATCAGCTAATGTTGATAGAATGGATTGGGATACTACACGTGGAAAATTTTCAGTTGATAGGATTTTTGAAAAATTAGAAAATCGTGAAATTGATATTTTAGTTGGAACCCAAATGGTAACTAAAGGTTTAGATTTTAAAAATATCGGATTGGTTGGGGTTATAAATGCTGATAATATTCTATATTTTCCTGATTTTCGAGCCAATGAAAAAGCATTTCAAATTTTAACTCAAGTAGCAGGAAGGGCTGGAAGAAATAAAATCCAAGGCAAGGTTATCATTCAAACATTTTCATCTGAAAATAAAATTTTTGAGTTGATCAAAAAAAACGACCACGATGGGTTTTACAATCAAGAAATTATTGAAAGAAAAGAATTTAATTACCCACCTTACTACCGATTAATTAAACTAATAATAAAATCAAAAAGTATTGAGACACTTATTTTAGCTAGTAATTGGCTTTTCAAGTCATTAAGTAATGGACTTATTTATCCAATTTACGGACCATTTGATCCACATATATCAAAAATTAAAAATGAGCATATAAAAGAAATATTGATAAAATATCCTAATACGACTGTAAGGAAGAATATAAAAGAACATTTAATCAAATCAATCAAGTCATTTGAATCCATCGCTAAATTTAAAATAGTCAAACTGAATACAGATGTAGATCCAATCTAATTGAATTATTATAAGTCATAAAAGAGATATAATATTTTGTCTAATGTAACAATTTAACTTATTTTTGCGAACCAAAAGTTTATTTATGAATCACTATGAAACTGTTTTCATCCTAAATCCCGTTTTATCTGAAGATCAGATAAAGGAAGCAGTAAAAAAATTTGAATCATTCCTCAATGAAAAAAAGGCAAATTTTATTAACAAAGAAAATTGGGGGTTGAAAAAGCTAGCTTACCCTATACAAAATAAAAAAAGTGGATTTTATCATCTCTTTGAGTTTACGGTGGATCCAAGTATCATTGATTCTCTTGAAGTTGAATTTCGTAGGGATGAAAGAATAATGCGCTATCTAACAGTAAAACTTGATAAGTTTGCTGTAGAGTGGGCAAAAAAAAGAGTTAAAAAATTAAAGACAAAAATTAAATCTTAGAGGATGTCATCAATTGAAGAACAAAATAAAGGTCGTAAGGAGGGTGAAATAAGATATCTAACCCCTTTAAATATTTCTACAACTACAAAAAAAAAATATTGTAGATTTAAAAGATCAGGTATAAAATACATTGATTACAAAGACCCTAACTTTTTAATCAACTTTGTTAATGAGCAAGGAAAATTACTGCCAAGGCGATTAACAGGAACTTCGTTGAAATTTCAAAGAAAAGTTTCAAAGGCAATAAAAAGAGCTAGGCACATAGCAATTATGCCTTATGTTGGAGATATGTTAAAATAATTATGGAATTAATACTAAAAGAGGATATTGAAAATTTAGGTTTTAAAGACGATATAGTCACAGTTAAAAACGGTTACGGAAGAAACTTTTTAATACCTAATGGTAAAGCCATGTTGGCTACAGATTCTGCTAAGAAAGTTTTAGCTGAAAATTTAAAGCAAAGATTGAAAAAAGATGAAAAGTTGGTCAAGGAGGCCAAGAAACTAGCTGATTCAATTTTAAAAATTAAATTGAAGATACCTGCAAAAGTAGGTCAAGGCGATAAACTTTTTGGTTCAATAAATTCCAAGGACTTATCCAGTGCTTTATCTAAGGAAGGAAAGGATTTAGACAAAAAATACATTATTATACCTGGGCGAAATATCAAAAGGCTTGGAAGCTATGAAGCCACTTTAAGGTTTCACAGAGATGTTGTAATAAAATATTCTTTCGAAGTTACAGCTCAATCAAATAAAAAGTCTGGAGCCTAATCCAATAATTTTTTCAAAAAAAATAATTTAATTGTATTAAGCTTACTAAAATTTGCATATTTGTATTTATATAAATATGAAACCGTCCATTCCCAAAGGTACCAGAGATTTTTCTCCCTCTGAAGTTAATTTGAGAAATTTTGTAAAAGAAAAAATCAAATCAACTTTTGAAATATTTGGATTTCTTCCAATTGAAACCCCTTCATTTGAAAAATTAGACGTTATAATGGGAAAATATGGTGATGATGGAGAAAAGTTAATCTTCAAAATATTATCAAATGGTGAAAAGCTATCGAAAGCTGATTTAGATTCACTTGATAAAAAAAAATATTCCAGATTTGCTAATTCTATCTCTGAAAAAGCACTTAGATATGATTTAACTGTTCCGTTTTCTAGATATGTTGTTCAGCACCAGAATGATTTAACTTTTCCTTTTAAGAGATATCAACTTCAAAATGTTTGGAGGGCAGATAGACCACAATTTGGAAGATTTCAAGAATTTTTACAATGTGATGCAGATATAGTTGGAAGTGTTTCTTTGTGGCAAGAGATTGAACTTTGTATGCTTTGTGACAAAATTATACAAGATTTAAATATTAATAGTGTTTCTTTAAGAATAAACAATCGAAAGATATTATTTGGTTTTTCTAAATTACTTGGCTTTGAAAATAGATTTAATGAATTCACTTTAATTCTAGATAAATTGGATAAAATAAATATTGATGGGGTCATTAATGAGTTAACTAATAAAAATTTCACTACAGCAAAAATTAAAATACTTGAAAGTTTTTTATCAATTAAAGGAACAAACAATTTTAAGTTAGATAAAATTAAGGAGGCTTTTGTAGATTCTAAAATAAATACAGAAGGGCTTGAAGAATTAAATTTTATTATAGATACTATAGAAGAAATCGGTGGTTTGGAATCGATTGATTTAAAATTTGATCTTTCGCTTGCAAGGGGCTTAAGTTACTATACTGGAACAATTTTTGAATTAGTTATTTCAAGCTTCCCAGAAATAGGCTCTATAGGTGGAGGTGGTAGATACGATAATTTAACTGCTAGTTTTGGGAAAAATGATTTCAGTGGTGTTGGAATTTCAATTGGTTTCGAAAGGCTGATGATGGTCCTAGATAAATTTAAATTGTTTCCAAAGGAAGTTAATGGTGATGTAGAAGTATTAATTGCAAATTTTGGATCTGATACCGCTACAATTTGTAACTCAATTTTAAAAATGATAAGATCTAAAGGCGTTAAATCAGAATTTTATCCTTATAATGCTAAATTAAAAAAACAACTCTCCTATGCAAATAGTAAAAAAATAAAACATGTTATTTTAATAGGTGATCAGGAAGTAAAAAGTAAGGAATTTATATTAAAATCTATGGAAGATGGCACTCAAAAAAAACACAAAATTTCTCAATTAGAATCTATATTATTCTCTAAGTTAAAAAGATAAATTAAAGAGTAGCTATGTATCTCTCTGCGTCTAAAGCAGCCATGCACCCTGTTCCTGCCGCAGTAACTGCTTGTCTGTATTCTTTGTCCTGAACATCCCCGGAGGCAAAAACTCCAGGTTTATTAGTTTTTGTTGATTTACCAATTGTTAATATGTATCCTAAGTCATCCATATCAACTTGACCTCTAAAAATATCTGTATTAGGTTTGTGCCCTATTGCAATAAATAATCCAGAAATAGAAATTTTTCTTTTCACTCCTGTTTTACTACTGACAACTTCAATTGCGTCAACTACCCTGTTACCTAATACTTCAGAAACTTCAGTTTCATAAAGAATGTCAATATTTTTGGTTTTATTCACTCTGTGTTGCATGGCTTTAGATGCCCTCATTTCATTTCTTCTTATTATCATTGTAACCTTAGAACAAATATTTGCCAGGTAAGTAGCTTCCTCTGCGGCTGTATCTCCACCTCCTACAATAGCAACTTCTTGATTTTTATAAAAAAAGCCATCACAAACTGCACACGCTGAAACTCCTCCACCTATCAATCTTTGTTCACTTGGCAGACCAAGATATTTTGCACTCGCACCGGTGGAAATAATAACAGTTTTCGCACTAATAGTTATATTTTCGTCGATTGTCACTTTATGTAATTTACCTTTTTTAGAGCTTAATTCAACTTGAGTCACATGTCCTATTCTTACATCTGTTCCAAACCTTTCTGCCTGTTTTTGTAATTCTTGCATCATAATAGGGCCTTCAATTCCTTGAGGATATCCTGGAAAATTATCAACGTCGGTTGTAGTGGTTAACTGACCACCTGGTTCTAAGCCTGTGTAAACAACTGGATTTAGGTCAGCTCTAGCTGCATAAATTGCTGCTGTGTATCCCGCCGGTCCACTACCAATAATCAAGCATTTAATATTTTCCATAAGCAAATTGTATTTATGGCAAACCTAAAAAAAATAGTTTTTATTTACGAAATTTCGTCATTGATTTTGATCCTAGTTATTAACTTGTTTAAAGATTTTGTTAATATCAAATTTTAGTTAGCTATCAAAAAGTATAATCAATTATAAAGTCTATTTGTAACTTGTAAATAATGTTAAAGAAAATTTTCAATTTCCCAAATAATTATTCTTTTTTAGATGATTTACTAGCTGGTATTACAATTGGAATAGTAACAATCCCCCAAGCAATGGCTTTTGCTATTCTGGCTGGTATCCCACCGATCTATGGTTTATATGGTTCGTTTATCCCTCTACTAATATATGGGCTTCTTTCGAGTTCAAATTATTTAAATGTAGGGCCGGTTTCAATAATATCAATATTTATTTTTAATGTACTTTCCGAAAATGTACACCCTTATACTACAGAATATATAAATGAGCTTATAATCCTTGGGATGATGGTAGGTATAATTCAATTCTTGTTTGGAGTTTTTGGAATTGGAAAGTTTTTAAGATATATACCTATGTCTATAATTTCAGGATTTATTCAGGCCGCCGCAATTTTAATTATTGCATCTCAACTTTCAACAGCATTTGGTATAGAGTTCCCTGTTGATGGATTAAAAAAAATACCTTATTTGTTTACTCACATCCATGAATTAGAATTGTATACTACAGTATTGTTCTTAATTTCAATTATGTTTCTTTTTCTCTTTGCAATTTTTTTCCCAAGATTTCCAACTTCTATTTCTTTAGTAGTAGTTACTGGAATTTTATCTTATTTATTCAATTTTGAAAAGTTCGGATTACAGTTAATTGGGGATGTACCAAGGGGTTTACCAGAATTCATTTTCCCAAATGTTAATATCAATGCAATTAAGTATCTTCCCGGAGCATTTGGTATTGCAATTATTGCTTCTATTGGCAGCTCAGTAATGGCCTTAAAATTAGAACCTAATCAGCAAAAGAAAATTAATTTAAATCGTGAATATATATCCTTGGGTCTAGCTAAGTTTATAAGTTCTTTTTTTGGGTCAATGCTCTCAGCAGGCAGTTTTAACAGAACAATTCTTGCGTATAAAATTGGTGGAAAAACTCAAATTACTGGTATTGTTTCTTCATTTATAATTTTATTAACGATTTTATTTTTAACACCTGTAGTTTATTATTTTCCTCAATCTGTAATATCTGCAATCATAATTTATTCGGTATACTTTCTTTTTGATCTTGAATTAATATCCAAATTATGGAAAGAGGATAAAATTGAACTATCATATGTATTTATAACTATGTTAGTCACTTTACTACTTGGTTTAGTAGAGGGTATATTTTTAGGGGTTTTAATAAAATATTTAGGAGATTTTTTTTTCAACAAAAAAATTAATTTGTCCTAAAAGAATATACTCCTGAATCACTTTCATTTCCTTGGTTGTCTTTTGCAACAACCTTCCAATAATAAACAAAACCTTCTTCAACCTCTGCATCTAGTGTTGTTGTCTCACTTTCATGATTAATAATTTTAATTAGTGTTGTGCCATCAACTTTGTCAAGAAATACTTCATATGAAGACAAATCATTATCAACATCACTACAACTCCACTGTAGAGGTATTAAATTATTTATAGGAGTAACAGTAGAACCAGAAATAGGGAATGTAAGTTCTGGTGGAAATGGAGCATAATTATCAATTGCTGGTCCAGAAAGATAAAACTTCCATATTTCGCTTTCAGATGGAGCTGTACCTTTTGGACCATATGCTCTAACTTTCCAAGAGTATGGCTCTCCATGATTTAATGTTGCCGTTACCTCCGGATTTTCA
>MDTG01018172.1_pt1 | contig 13117 bp, 19 predicted proteins | sample 811421 | NCBI WGS metagenome assembly MDTG01 (sample SAMN05326645, study PRJNA326480) | marine metagenome | isolation source: seawater | place: Pacific Ocean: South East | collected 2011
AACTGTTTGAATTTATAGTGGCACAGGGACAACCTGGCACAGGCGGTGGCGACAAAACTTACATAGAACAAGCAGAAGGTTATATAGCACACAAATGGGGGTTGACTGCTAATTTACCTGTAAGTCACCCATACAAGAGTGTAGCACCAACAGGATAAATATTACAAATAGGACAAAGATATGGCGAATAGATTTCCACTAATAATAGATACAGATGATGGTAACAAATTAAAAGAATTACCAATAGGTGATAATTTAAATTTAGCAGGAAGCGGAATAGTAAATGCAGGATCAATAGCCGCAACAGGACTTACCGTTGCTGGTGTTGCATTCAATCCATTTAGTGGTAGCTATACAGATTTAACAAACAAACCTGCGATTGTTGCACAAACAACTGACGAATTACCTGAAGGTACAACCAATCAATACATAACTAATGAAAGAGTACAAGACATTGTTGCGGCAATGCTTTTGGAAGGAACTGGTATTGATTTAAACTATGATGATGTGGCAGGCACATTAACTGTTGTCAATACAGGAGGCGGAGGTGGCTCTGCTGGAGAGATTGAAGATTTAAGTGATGTAATTTTAACAACACCAAGTAATAATCAAGCATTAAAATTTGATGGTGTACAACAGGCCTTTGTCAACGAATATATAAATTACAACGAAATAATTGGCACGCCAAGTCTAGCAAGTGTAGCAACGACAGGTAGTTATGTAAATCTTACAGACAAACCTAGCATACCAAATGATATAGATGACTTAGCAGATGTAGATACATCAAGCACAGCACCTACTACAGGACAAGTTTTAAAATGGAACGGTAGTAATTGGGCGCCTGCTAACGATATTACACAAGGTGGTGGCGGATTAGATGCTGACACATTAGACGGACAGGACAGTTCATATTATTTAGACTATAACAATTTAGCAAACACACCAAATATATTTGATGGTACATTTAACGCATTAACAGGCACACCAACCACACTAGCAGGATATGGTATAACAGATGCTATAAGCAGACTAGGTAATGTAAATATTACAGGCAGTGTTACAGTAGCAGACGATGACGGCTTAGTGATAGGTGAAGACGGTGACTTTGCATTAACAACAACTTCTAGTCAAGTAGAAATGACTATGAGTACTGTTGGACATGATTTAGCAATAAAAACTAAACCAACTGCCACACCAGTAACAGCAATGTTATTTGATACGAGTGCTGGTAGAGTAGGTGTATGGAATACAACACCGTTATATAATTTAGATGTTACAGGCACATTCAAAGCAGATACAATTTACGGTAATGGTAGTAACTTAACAAACATCAGTTTAGATCAAGTTATAACAGGTGGTAGTGCTACTAATCAACCATTTAGTACAGGAACATTAACAAGTGCAGTAGCAAATACATCGGACCTAGGTTCAACAACAAACAAATGGGACAATGTTTATGCAAATAATTTTCACGGCGACGGTTCTAATCTAACTAATGTTAGTGCATCAGTCGCATGGAATGATGTTACAGGTAAACCTACTTTTGCAACTGTTGCAACAACAGGAGCCTATAGTGATATAACTGGAACACCAACTATTCCAAGCACATTGACAGACTTAGGAATAGCAGATAGTACAGCAGGTTATGTTTTAACTACAGATGGATCAGGCAACTTTACATTCCAAGCAGGCGGAGACAGTGTTGGTAACTTTACATTTACAAGTAGCGTTATAGATACAGATGACAGTAGTGGCATTACAGTTACTCCAGCAGTAACAATGAGTAGTGATTTGGCAGTACAAAATGATTTGACTGTATCAGGGACTATTACAGCAGACAATATTGTAACTACTGCAAGTGGTTCACCTACATTAGAAAGCAATTCAACAATTAATCTAAGTGCAACAGATAGAGTTGTAATTAACAAGAGTCCTTTAACTATGGCAAGTTTCACTAATACCGAACGTGATAACCTTACAGCAACTAATGGTGATACAATTTATAACACTACGACTAACAAGTTTCAAGGATATGCTAACGGTGCGTGGGTAGACTTACACTAAGGAGTTAACATGAGTGAAGTAGAATATGTAGTCACTCTTAAAAAAGATGTTGACTACGCACAATTCAATCAAGATATGATAGCGTCTACAGGCGCAGGAGATATTCCAAATAGAACAGTTGATGTTGCAAATGCAAGACCAGGTTCGGCTCGTAATACTCATTATATGCTTACAGAAGCAGAAGCTGATGCACTAAAAAATGACAGTAGAGTTTTAGACGTAGATTTACGTCCTCAAGATATTCCAGATATAATTTTAGAACCATACGCAAGATATGAAGGAACTTTCTTAAAAGGAACTAGTGATAGTGGTAATTATATAGATTGGGGCAAACGTAGACACAGTCAAACTATAGAAACACAAAGTTGGAGTAATACTCTTATAGGTGGTTACGACTATAATTTAGACGGTGAAGGTGTAGATGTTGTAATATCAGATAGCGGATTACAAGTTGATCATCCTGAGTTTACAGATGCATATGGTGTATCAAGAGTACAACTTATAAATTGGTATACAGAAAGTGGACTGAGTGGTTTCCAAAATGCAAATCATTATAGAGATTACGATGGACACGGCACACATTGCGCCGGTACAGCAGTAGGTAAAACATTTGGATGGGGTAAGAATGCAAGAATCTTTAGTGTTAAAGTAAATGGCTTAGAAGGGTCAGGTGATAGCGGAACAGGAATATCAATTTCAGATTGTTGGGACGTTATAAAACTATGGCATAGAAACAAACCTATTGATCCACGCACTGGAAAAAAACGTCCTACTATTGTTAATGCAAGTTGGGGTTACAGTAGAGGTTACGGAACAGCAACTTCCTTAATTTACAGAGGTACAACATACAGTAGCAGTAACGATTCTAGTTTTAGTTCTAGAACACATTTAAGAAATACCTATGGCTTATATAATTATTATGCAGGCTTTGGATATAGAGCTCCTTTAAGAGTCACAAGTGTAGATACAGACGTTGATGAACTAATTGACGAAGGTGTACACGTTTGTATAGCGGCTGGCAACAATAGTTTTAAAGTTGATATAGCTGGTGGAGATGATTATAATAATTTATTATTCTATAGTGGTGGTAGTATGTATTACCATCGTGGAAGCTCTCCTTACAGTACAAATGCGTTTATGGTAGGAAGTTTACTATCACAGACAGGTACAGGAGATAACAAAGTAGGATTTAGCACATGTGGTCCAGGCGTAAATATATATGCGGCAGGCAACAACATTGTTAGTTCTTGCAGTACAACTACAAGATTTGGTAATACTCCTTATTATGGAAATAGTAGTTTTAAACAAACTACAATAAGCGGAACTAGCATGGCTAGTCCTCAGATTTGTGGTATAGGAGCATTATACTTACAAGCAAACCCTATGCTTACACCAGCACAATTAAAGGATATGATACATAAAGATTCTAGCGAAACTATGGAAGCAGGTTCACTTACAGGATATGGCGATACAAATGACGCTATGGGTGGTCCACGTAGGGTAGCAGTTAGTAGATACAATAAGTTTATACCTTATACAAACACATTATCAGGTAAATACAGTATCAGGAGTTAGAGAATGGCAATACAAACAATTAACATAGGTACTGTTGCAAATGACGGTAGCGGAGACGATCTTAGAGAAGCGTTTAACAAAGCGAACAGCAATTTTAGTGAGCTAGATAATCGTATCGTCGAAGCAACTACTGCAAGTAATTTAGGCAGTGCAGGTGAAGGTGTATTTGCACAGAGAGTAGGATCAGATTTACAATTCAAAAAATTGATTGCAGGTTCTGGTACAACATTTGTTGCAACAAGTCAAGGAATTACTATTAGTAGTACTGCAACTGGACTTAATGATATAACTGTTATTGCAGATACAGGTAATAGTACAGTAAATCAGTCTAGTTCAACATTGACTATTGCAGGTGGAGCAAACGTAACGACAACTGTTAACGATAACAGTGTTACAATAGCAAGTCAAACAGTGTTACAAACAGATTCAAATCCACGTTTAGGTAACAACTTAGATACAAACGGATTTAACATAACAGGTTCAGGAGATGTACGCACTACAGTATTTGGTGTTGATATGCGAGAAGTTGATGGTATTCAAAGTTTTGTTAAAGGCTTTGATTTTAAAGCAATCAACAAAACAGCAACAAACTTTATTGAATTTATCGAAGCAACAACTGATGTTGACTTTGGTACAATAGTATCGCCAGCAACATTCAACGTAGACTTAGGTAACATCTAATGGAACTATGGACCGTAAGAACAGGACATGATCTTGGAACCATACAAGAAGGAACCACACAAAGTATTCCTTTGCCTGTCCAAAATAATCCTACATTAACGCTAATCAGCGGTTCATTACCAGGCGGTTTAAGAATAGAAGATAACAAACTCTTAGGCACACCTTTCGAAGTTGCTAGAGCAGAAACTAGTAGTTTTTGTATAAGAGCAACACACGGAGTATTCAAACAAGACAGAACATTAACATTGACCGTAGAAGGTATGGACGCTCCTACGTGGATCACACCAGAAGGTGCATTAGGTGCAGGACCTAATACAAAAGCATATGTTCTTGATAGCAGTATTGTAGATTTTAAATTAGAAGTTTTAGATCCTGATCTAAAAGCAGGAGAAAATTTAGAATTTTGGATTGCAAGTGAAGATGGACAATTACCTCCAGGATTGCGTCTTACAACTGATGGACGTATTGTAGGAGCAGTAGAACCTATACTTGCACTTGAAAAACGTGCAAACACAGGATTTTATGATACAAATACCTACGGAGAATTTCCTTTCGACTTTGGTGTAAAAAGCTCAAACGGTTTTGATAGTTATTTTTATGACACAACATTTTATGATTTTAATACACCAACACGTAGTCCTAAAAAATTAAATCGTTATTATGAATTTATTGTAAGCGTAAGTGATGGTACAACTGTTGCAAAACGCAAGTTTCAATTATATCTTGTTGGAGATGATTTTTTACGTACAGACAACACAATACTACAAGTTGGATCTGGATTGTTTACAGCAGACAATACAAACTTAAGAAAGCCAGTTTGGTTAACACCAGGTAATTTAGGTTTCAGAAGAGCGGATAATTATGTTACATTATTTTTAGATACATATGATCCTGCTACTACTAGTGGTGTAATAAGTTACTTATTAGAAGAAAATAATGATGATGGTTCACCTAGCACTCTGCCTCCAGGATTAGCATTAGATGCAACATCAGGAGAAATTGCAGGTAGGGTACCTTATCAACCAGCAGTAACAAGAGAATACAAGTTCACTATAAATGCTATCAGACAAATAGCTGATATAGATTATGCAGAAACACAATTTGATTTATATGATGATGAACCTGTATTAGGTGGTACAAAATTTGTAAACATTACAAAAGTAATAAATCTAGAAACATTATTAAGTTTACCAAGGCTTAGCACAAAAAGTCAAACTTATGCAAATGTAATAAGTGGAACACAATCAAAAGATTTTGATACATTAGAATTAACAGAGCCTCTCAAAAGTCCAACATATTTTTTAACTGCTCCGGATAATCTTACAGGAGCAGGACGTATTAAAGTTTATAATCCTACAACAACTGATATTGCAGGTGTATTTTATGATGGACAAACAAGTCATAAATTCCAAGGCCTGACTATACAAAATGAAGGTGGGGTAGATTACGGCATAATAGATATACAGGGAACTCTTGCACAGGATATTCCAGAACTTACAAAAATATATTTTGGCACAGTTATACCAAGAGGTACAACTTTCTTTGTACAAACAACTGATAGTGAAGCAGACATTGTAGAATCTAAAAAAACATTCACTGTAAAAATGCTAGGTGATGTTGAAAGCACAATACAATGGCTTACTGCTGAAGACTTAGGAACTTTGAGAGCAAACTTTATCAGTACATTAGGAGTGAAAGCACAAACTAATGTACCTGATGGCAAATTATTTTATACTTTAATAAGTGGAGCATTACCGCCAGGATTGAAACTTGCTATTGACGGAGAGATAGTAGGAAAGATTACCCAGTTTGGCACATTAACAAATCCAGGACTTACAGTCTTTGATAATAAGGAAACTTCCTTTGATGGTAGTGCAACAACAATAGATAGAAAATATACTTTCACAATAAGAGCCCAAGACCAATTTGGATTTAGTGCTATTGAAAGAACATTTAGTTTAAGTACAATTGATCCAGATGATACTCTATACAGTAATCTTAGTATGCGTCCTTTGATGAAGGCAGAAAAGAAAAGTGCATTTAACCAATTTATTTCTAATCCTAATATTTTTACTCCTGCTAGTATATACAGACCTAACGATGCACAATTTGGATTACAAACAGATTTAAAAATGTTAGCATACGCAGGTATAGAAACAAAAGAGATAGCAAATTACATAGGTGCCGCAGGACTTAATCACAAAAGAAAAAGATATAGATTTGGTGATGTAAAAACTGCTAAAGCAACTGTGAGTGGAACTAATGATACTGTATACGAAGTTGTGTATGTAGAAATAATTGATCCAGCAGAACCTACTCAAGGAAGAGCTAGGCAAAACTTCAAAATTCAAAATGAAGAAGCCATAACAGTTGATAGTGTAGAACTTGAATCTAAAGATGATAACAGTAATCTTGGCTTAGGCGGCAGTGGTTTAGATGTACAAGGTAGAGGATCAACTCTTAATATAAGCACAGTTGGAGATTCGATTGTTATTACGACTAGAGAAGGAGAAACATTCTTAGACACTACAGGAAACATAGTTGTATTCAGCAATGATGGTAGTACACAATTTACAAGTAACAGCATACTTGCTAGTAGTCCTTCTGAGCCATATAGATTTAGACCTAAGACTAATACAATTAAAGCAGACACGCAGGGTATAAATGCAGGTCAATCAAAGGACCAATTCAGATATCTTACAAATATAACAAATATGCGTAATAGGGTAAAACAGGTAGGCGAAACTGAAAGAGAATTTTTACCTCTATGGATGCGTACACAACAAACGCTAGGACAAGGTACATTAGGGTTTGTGCCAGCTGTTCCTTTATGTTATTGCAAACCTGGTACAAGTGCTGATATTTTACTAAACATCAAAAACAGTGGTTTTGATTTCAAAGTGCTTGATTTTGATATTGATAGATATATAATAGACAGTACAAAGGGCAATAGTGAAGAGCAATATATTGTGTTCGGAAACTATGAATATAACATCTAACGGCGATAAATACTAATGGAGAACAAATATGGCCAGTAACATTAATACAACAAATATAAATGAATCTTATCCAGTAGCAGGTGTAGATAACGATTCACAAGGTTTTAGAGATAATTTTGCTACTATCAAAAACAACTTTGTTAGTTCAAAATCTGAAATTGAATCTTTACAAGACAACACTGCTAAAACAAACGAAAATAATAACTTTTTTGGTAACCAAATAACAGGTGCTGATTTAATTGGCAACACAGAAACATTGTATCCAGGTGGTACAATCAACTCAGGACAAAATGTAAGTTTTGCAAATGGTCATGTACAAACGTTCTCTATAGGTGCAGACTTAACACTTACACTTGCAGATTGGCCAGCGGCGGCAAAAGTTGGTAAACTAAGAGTAATGTTATTAAATGATGGTACTAACAGAACAGTAACATGGGCTGTAGAAGCAGGCGGTAGTATATTAGTAGACAGTGCATGGCCAACATCAGACAACACAACTATTATCGGAAGTGATACAAATTACACAATTATTGACTTTATGACAATAGATGGTGGTACAAGTGTGTTTGCTGAATACAAAGGTTCGTTTACGGCACCTAGCTAATGTTTCACCCTTTTCAGCCTAAGCTAGAAGATTTAACAATACCACAAGTAGAGCAGAAGATTTTGGAGCTCACTAAGAAGTTTCATTCCACACAAAATCCTCAAGTACGTGATCAAATTGCAACTTTTTTGGATATTTACAAGACAGAGCTACAAGTAAAACTTGCAAAACAAAAATTAAGTCAGGATGATGACAATAAAGATCTTGACAATCTGATTAATATCAGTTAAAATACAAGTATGATTATGAAGACAGATGACTTAGGCATCCCACGATTCTCTAATAGAGATCTAATAGATATGATATACTCTGGACATGCAGATAAAGTCCATGTAGTATTGTGTGATGCAAATGACGATATAGATAAATTTAATACAGCAATGGAAGAACAGGGAATGAATCCATTGCAAAAATATATCCCACTAGATGTAGATGAAAAAACATTTGACGGTGTATGCCAATCTGAATGGTTTATGCCAGAAAAATATAAAGAACTTCATGTTGAAAAATACGTGCTAGGCAAATTAATCACAGATGGGTACAAAGCACAAGGTCCTGAATATCGAAGAGCTTTTGAAGAGCTTGAAGAATTTAAGAAACGTGACATGATAAATTTGTTACGTTATATGATATATCTAGTAGACTTTATGCGTGAGAATAATATAGTATGGGGAGTAGGCAGAGGTAGCTCTGTTGCTTCATATGTGCTATATTTGATAGGTGTACATAGAATTGATTCGATCCAATATGGCCTGGATTGGCATGAGTTCTTGAGATAAGTAGTAATATAACTAAAGGAGAATAATATGGCTCTAAGACAAACAGGGCGTAAACAGTACAAAACAATGCAAGGTAAATCCATTGATATGGAACTGTTACGTCAAAAAAACGAACTAACACAAGCGGTAGGTAATGCTCGTGTTAATGCTAGAGGAGACGAATTAGGTCCTGGTGGCAAAATTATCAAAAAGCGTGAAGATGTCCTAAAAGACTATTACGATGAGAATGTTATACCAGTACCAGATGACGCTCCAGTAAAAGCAGAGAAAGTTGCTGAAGCACCAGAACCAGTTAGTGAAATGGTAGATGATGCTCCAGTAAAAAAAGCACCAGCTCGCAAAGCCGGACAAACTAAAGCAGAAGCTAAAGTTGAAGATGAGTGGGTAGAAGATGAAGACGGCAACTTTGTGAAAAAAGGTGACTAATGGCTATTAACTTAAACACATTAAAAGGCACACTTACAGCGGTTGGGGATCGTGTTCTTGTAAGCGACATGTTTTTTGGAGAACAGAAGACCAAAGGCGGTTTGATTATATTAGACGACGACGGAGATACAAGAGGCATTTACCCACGCTGGGGTAGAGTATATTCAAAAGGTCCTAAGAATAAGGACGACTATAATGTAGGCGACTGGATCTTAATACAACATGGGCGTTGGACTCGTGGTATTAACATGGAAACGGACGGTGAAGAATATACATTAAGAATGGTTGAAGCTGAATCAGTACTTGCTGTTTCAGATGAAAGACCAGATGATGTGAATATGGGAATGACATATTCAGATGGTCCTGTGGACATTCGTCCAGAAGACTTTGGCGCTAACTAATTATAGAGGATAAATTGGCACAAGTAGATTTAAACAAATATAATGACTTTGTAAAAAAAGTTACAAGCGGTGAATCATTGTCAAGTATGCAGATGTATAATCGCATGATTGATATTGAAACTGTCGAAAGTAAAACAAAAGTCAATGCGGCTTCACTAATGACAGGTGCAATTGGCTTATCTAGCGAAGGAGGAGAATTTGCAGAAATTGTTAAAAAGTGTATCTTCCAAGGTAAACCAATGGACGATGAAACTATATTTCATTGTAAACGAGAATTGGGCGATATTATGTGGTACTGGATTACTAGTTGTAGGTCTCTTGGTTTGGACCCAAATGAAGTTATAGAAGAAAATGTAGAAAAATTAAAGTCACGCTATCCAGACGGAGAGTTTGACGTACACTATTCAGAGAATAGAAAAGAAGGAGATTTATAGATGAGTACTATTGCACAATCCCGCACAGCCTATGATGAAGGTTTGCGTAATTTTATGTTGAACATGTATAACCACACTGCCGCTGGACTTGGTGTCAGTGGCGTAGTTGCATGGTTAACGTATTCTACGGGTGCGTTATATGCAATGGGATCAATGCTATGGTTGTTTATGTTTGCACCATTAGGCATGATTCTATATTACAGTTTTGCAGGACAGAACTGGTCAAAACAAACATTAACAAATTTTTATTACATCTTTACAGCAGTAATGGGTGTAAGTCTTAGTACAATTTTTGCTGTATATACAGCATACAGCATTGTACAAGTGTTCTTTATAACCTCTGCTACCTTTGCAGGTGCAAGTTTATATGGATACACTACAAAGAAGGATCTAACTAGTTTTGGTAGTTTTCTTATTGTAGGACTAATTGGCATTATTATTGCAAGCCTAGTGAACTTATTTTTACAAAGCACAGGCATGCAATTTGTTATTAGTATTTTGGGTGTATTGATCTTTACAGGTCTTACTGCCTGGGATACTCAAAATGCAAAATCTATGTACTTACGATATGGCGATAGCGGTATGGGTATTAGATTTGCATTAAGCCTATATTTGAACTTTATCAACCTATTTCAGATGCTATTGCACCTTTTGGGCAACAGAGAATAATAAAATACTTGACTTCTTATACATTTTATCGTATAATATGATATATGTATAAGGAGTTTTCATGAAATTACCAACACAACTTACGGGTTTAGGTACGGCTGGACTAACTGGCGTAGTGCTGATGTACTTACACATTACAGGTGAACTTATAGGATGGGCATGGCCTTTACTATATGTTACCCTTATTTTAATAGGCATAGGACAAGAAAACAAAAGGCAAAACTAATATGGCAAAAAGAAACAAACTTGAAAGAAAACTAGACGAATACAATCACACAATGGAACTTATAAGAACAATAGTTCCTATTGCAGTATTGGCTTTACAAATCGTTATTTTAATGAAGTTAATATAATGCACGGAATGATTGATTTAGAAACACTAGGTGTAGAACCAGATAGTGTCATTATGACATTAGGTGCTATCAAGTTTGATCCTTTTAGTGATACTGAGCCACACACTCCGTTATACCTACGGGCTGATGTTGAAGAACAGTCTGAAAAGTATAATAGAACAATTGATGAGAATACACTTGCATGGTGGGGTAGACAAAGCAAGTCTATCCAAGATGAAGCATTTGGAGATCATGATAGAGTAACATGTTCTGAACTTGCTAAAAAACTAAACAAGTGGTGTGTTGGTCTTGATTATATTTGGTGTCAAGGTCCTACATTTGATTTTGTAATACTACAAGACTTTTACAAAAACATAGGACAACCTACGCCATGGAACTATTGGCAGATAAGAGATAGTAGAACACTATTTGCTATGATGCCATCTGATCCTAGAAAAGCAATTCAGGAAGAACTACACAACGCACTTGCTGATTGTTTCTATCAAGCGAAATGCGTTCAACAATCATACAAACACTTTGGAGTAACTAATGGCAGGTAAACAATATTATATGTCTTTTGATGGAACTGTAGTAGAAGAAAAAGACTATAAGTTTCTTAAGAAACATGTAAAGAACAAGAAATTAATTAATTATGAAAAGGCATTTAAAATTGAAAATGGACAAAAGAAAAAAACTAGATAAAAGTTTACACTGGACAACTTTCTACAGTGAAAAACTTTTGTTGGCGGTTATTGGTGCATTAACAATGTTCGCGGCATCAATGGATGTATATGAAATGGTAATCAATATGAAAGTAGAGCTAGGTGACTTGTTCTTACTTTTCATTTATGCAGAAATTGTAGGAATGGTAGGAGCGTTTTATATCAGTAATAGAATACCGGTTACACTTCCTATAATTATTGCAATGACTGCATTGTGTAGATTAATTGTGCTACACTCAAAAGAAGCTGATCCTTGGATGCTTATTGCAGAGGCTGGTGCTATTGCAGTATTAGCAGGAGCGGCATATCTAATGAGCTTAAAAGACAAATTAAGTTTAGAGAAGAAGGAGATGAGAGGTGAATCCTAAAGACGAGGCTTTGAAAAAAGATATCGAACTTTTAAATGTAAAAGTTGATAAACTTCAATTGACAATTGAACAACTAGATGCTAAACTAACTAAACATATAGGCTTTATTGATCAAACATATGAAGGTTTGCGTAATCCAATAAATGCCGCAAAGAAATTTTTAGGGAGATAACATGATAGACAAAGCACTTAGAAAACTTGGGTTGAAAGATGATACAGGTATTGATGATCCTAGTTTAGTAGGCTTCATTGTTATTTGGAGTATATTTGGCTATGGTTTGTATCAAACTGTGATACATATAATTGAAAGGTTTTCATAATGGCTAAATTTATTAAAACATGGGAAGCGTTTACAAAAGACAAGAGTATAGGCGAAGCAATTCTAAATGCTATAGCAAAGTTTAACGAAAAGCAAAAGGAACAGGAAGAAGAATGAAAGAATTATGGGTAGAAAAATATCGTCCTAAAACAGTTGACGGTTATGTATTTCGCGATGAAGCACAACGCAGTCAAGTAAAAAATTGGATCAAAGAAAAAACTATTCCACATCTTTTATTTTCAGGCAATGCAGGGATTGGTAAAACAACACTTGCAAAACTTCTATTTAATGAACTACAAATAAATGATTTAGATATACTTGAAATTAATGCTAGTAGAACAAATAGTGTTGATGACGTAAGAGATAAAATTGTTAATTTTGTTCAAATGATTCCTTTTGGAGATTTTAAAGTTGTACTACTTGATGAGGCTGACTATCTTAGTCCAAACGCTCAAGCGGCACTACGCGGAGTTATGGAAGAATATCACACCACTGCAAGGTTTATACTTACTTGTAATTACCCCAACCGTATTATCCCTGCTTTGCACAGCCGTTGTCAAGGCTTTCACATTGCTAAAATAGATCAAACAGAGTTTACTGCTCGTGTAGCAGAGATTCTTATTACAGAAGGTGTAACGCCAGACTTGGATACACTTGACACATATGTAAAAGCAACGTATCCAGACTTACGTAAATGTATTAACACAGTACAAATGAATGTACAAGACAACAGTTTGCTAAAGC
>MDTG01083616.1_pt1 | contig 13117 bp, 9 predicted proteins | sample 811421 | NCBI WGS metagenome assembly MDTG01 (sample SAMN05326645, study PRJNA326480) | marine metagenome | isolation source: seawater | place: Pacific Ocean: South East | collected 2011
CGAATAATTTCCGTCTCATTCAATTCACCCGTCAAAAGATTAACGTCAAGACTAAATAAGTTAATACTCGATTCTTCACTATCTCCAGTATCAGCTATCATCTGTGAAGCTTTAATTGTTTTTGGTGTGTAATGATACTGCTCTATAATCTGGATATCTTCGTGAGGTGGTCTTTTGGGCGCCGTATATTCTCTATTGCTGAAAAAAAAACTCCTTCCGGAACTAATTCCAATATATTCCATTGCATTATTATTAATTTTTAAGAGGACAGACTCAAAATTAGTGACATTAAATTTTTTACCACTTAAGTTGCGAACTTTCCTTTCACCCTCACATATCAAATTGAAATCCTCACTGAAGGCAAAAGAACAAAAAAACAGGGACAATATTAGTATTATTTTCACAAACAAACTCTTTAATTATCAATAATTCAATTGACCAGTAAAGATTTCTTTAATTCCTAGTATTTTTTAAAAAGTCATTAAGATAAATTTTTTGATGCTTCTTTGATACATGAAATTACACTATGTTCCACAGAATGTCTGATAGTAGGGATTTGGGTTTACAGATGAGTTTAGAAAAATTTCATTTGATGGTGAAAATTCAAAAGGTCTCTCCAGAGCTGAGAGAAGTTTTAAAAAAGGATGTATATCTCCCTCTTCTGCAGCTAACAATGCTTCTTCCACAAGGTGATTGTAGGGAACAATGACAGGATTACATTTACGCATCATACTTAATGCAGATTTTATTGGTTTCGAGTTTCTTGATAATCTTGCCTGCCATAATGAATGCCATGTCTCAAATGCTGATAATTTGTAAATTTCTTTTTTGGACAAGTTTTCATATGCGAGGTCACGAAAAGTTTCTGTATAGTCAACTTTTGAGGTCTCCATCCAATCCAAAAGGCTTTGAGTTAGACTAAAATCCTCTTCCTCTTCACCAAATAGCCCAAGCTTTGATCGCATGCCTGCAATCCACATACTGTTAAACTCATTACCGAATTCATCGATTGCAGCTTTTGCTAGCTTAAATGCTTCATCTTTATTTTTATGTAATAAAGGTAAAAGGCTTTCAGCAAGTTTTGTTAGGTTCCAATGAGCAGCATGTGCTTGACTTCCATACCGATAGCGACCCTGAGAATCAATCGAACTAAATACTCGTTCTGTAGAAAAAATATCCATGAAAGCGCATGGACCATAATCAATCGTTTCTCCACTAATTGCCATATTGTCTGTATTCATTACACCATGTATAAAACCAATATGCATCCATGAAGCTATGAGCTTGGCTTGTTTTAAAATAACCTCTTTAAGGAAGTTTAGGTAGGGATTCTTCTGGTTAATAAGCTTTGGGTAATGACGAGCTATTGTATAGTCAGCTAACATTTTTAGATCTTCACGACTAAGCATTTTATTTGCATACTCAAAGGTACCCACCCTGATATGACTAGAGGCAATGCGTGTCAGTATTGCTCCTTTCATAAGAGATGAGCGCATAATAGATTCACCTGTTGAAACAACAGCTAAACTTCTCGTTGTTGGGATATTAAGGGCATGCATCGCCTCACTAATAATGTACTCTCTAAGCATTGGGGAAAGAGCAGCTCGTCCATCACCGTTTCTTGAATAAGGGGTTTGTCCTGAACCTTTAAATTGAATATCAAAACGCTTTTCATTGGGTGAAATATGCTCTCCAATCAAATGAGCACGACCATCACCAAGGATTGAGAAGTGGCCAAATTGATGACCTGCATAAGCTTGAGCAATAGGGCTTAGATTTTCAGGTAAATTATTACCAGATAAAAGCTGGGCTAGTATTTCATTATCATCAAAAGGTAAATCAATATTAAGTGATTTTGCTAATTTTTTATTAAAAATGATTAGCTTTGGTTCATTAACTGGGATTGGATTTATACGAGTATAGAAATTTTCTGATAAATCAGTATAGCTATTTTCTAGTCCCCATACACCTAAATAATTCATTAAATTTGGTCGCGAAAAAAAATTAACTCAACAATGTAATTATGACACTCAATTTTTTTGTAGTTAATAAGAAAAATTTTTAAGTATGTTGAGTATTGCACAAGTCAGAGTTAAAGTAAGGTTATGAAAATACATTTTGGCATAGATTTAGGTGGAACCAAAATTGAATTGGTTGCCATTGATGATAATTTTAATATTTTACATAGAGAAAGAATTTCTACTGAGAGTGAAAAAGGATCTGATCATGTTTTAGATCAGATTAATTTTTTATATAAAAAATCTCTCAAGATGTTTAATGAAAAAGAGCACACAGTAGGCGTTGGTTCCCCAGGATCTATTTCACAACATACTGGGTTATTGAGGAATTCTACTATCTATTGCCATAATGATCTTCCATTAAAGAGTTTGATAGAAAATAAAATTAACCACTCCATAGTAATTGAGAATGATGCAAATTGTTTTGCGTTAGCTGAATCAAAATTAGGCGCTGGAAAAAACTATCAAGTTGTTTTTGGCGTTATTTTAGGAACAGGTTGTGGGGGTGGAATTGTTTTTGATAATAAATTGTGGTCAGGACTTCATGGAATATCCGGAGAGTGGGGTCATAGTATTATTGACGTAAATGGCCACCCTTGTTTTTGTGGTAAAAATGGCTGTATCAACACATTAATTTCTGGAACTGGCTTACAAAATATATTACAAAAAAGACTAAAAAAAGAAATTACGGCAGAAGAATTTTTAAATCAAAAGTTATACACAAGTCCCGAGCAAGAAATACTAAATAATTTTTATAGTGATTTTGGTAAAGCCATTTCAAATATTATTAATATTGTTGATCCAAATATTATTATTATTGGTGGAGGTTTATCTAATCACAATGATCTTTACAGTAAAGGTGTTGAAAAAGTAATTTTAAGCTCTTTAAATTGTGATAATGAAATTACTCCAATAGTAAAAAATTCTCTAGGTGATTCAGCAGGTGTGCTAGGTGCCGCAATTCTGCCCATGCAATTATAAGTGATCTTTAAGTAATTTCACCATCATGTGTGAAGCGAAAAATTAATAGTCACTTACAATCTGAAATAAAAAAATGGACTTAATTTTTAATATTTTTATTAGATAATAAAACAATAGTTGCTATGTGTTCCAATCTTTCAACATGTTCATATGCATTGAAAGGGTTAGAGCCTACTGATACAATTCCATGATTTGGAATCCCAACAATATCCTTAGAAAATTTATGCCGTTCATTATCAAATTGAAGCATAGCCTTACACTGAAGAGCCAAATCCTTGGATAAAGGAGGGACATTTACTGTATTATTAGCAACTTGTGTGTATCTACTTAACTCTGGAAAAGATTTTGCTAATTCTGCTAAATTAAAGCCTGCATACATTGCCGATATTGTATGAGTTGGATGTAAATGGATTACGCAAGCATCATTCTTAATAGATTTTAAGATTTCGTAATGCATCTCAATCTCACCGCTTGGTTTAAGATTAAAATTATTAAGCTGTTTCCATCCCTTGTCAGAAAGTTCAACCTCTATAAAATCTGAATCCTTAAGTTCTTGCTTTCTCAATCCGCTTGGGGTGATAATAAATTTATTTGATCCTGAAGACTTATATGAAATATTTCCATCTCTTGGGGTAATCCAATTCCTTTTATAGGAATCATTAAGTATATTTATGATGTCATTAATCATTTTATTATTGACTTGATTTGAGCATTAAAGCTTATTATAAAATTAGTCTCCTGTATTGCTGTTCTATTAATACTTAATTTGTTGGTCTGCATTAAATTTATTTAATCAATTTGTTTTTTTAATTATTAATTTTGTCTTATTTTTTTTTAGAATACATTTAAACAATAAAACTATAGAGTTTACAATAAAGAAAGTATAAACTTTTAAAGTAATTTCAGTACAATTAAAATGAATTATAAATTTTTTTGTATTGTTAGTATGTATTTTTATTCCTAAAAATTTGCTTCCTTTATAGATACCCATGACTAAACAAAACTCTAAGAATACTGACTTTAGTGGAATAGAAGAACTTCATAATTTAGAATTAATGAAAAATTATAATTCTTATATTGTAAAACTAGCGATGAAATATGCAAAAGAAACAATGAAAGTTGTCGATTTTGGTGCTGGAATTGGAACACACTCCACTATTTTAAGAGAATCTTATTCAATAGACCCACTTTGTATTGAGATTGATAAAAAAAACAAGGATTTACTAACAAAAAGTGGTTTTTCTTTATACAGAGAATTATCAAGTTTAAATGGTGAAGTTGATTTAATTTTCTCATCGAATGTCCTAGAGCATATTGAGGATGACATCTCTGTTATGCGAGAGATGAGTCAGCAACTAAATGCAAATGGAATAATATTTTTATATCTACCAGCAAAAATGATTTTATGGAGCAATTTGGATGAGGAAGTCGGTCATTATAGAAGATATGAGTTAAAAGAACTTAAAGATAAATGTGAGGAGGTAGGCTTAAAGATTGAAACTCTTCATTTTGTGGATATTCTAGGATTTTTTGCTTCTTTATTTATAAAATTATATGGATACAAAAGAGGTTCTAGCATTGGTTCGAAGTTTACCTTAAAGTTTTATGATAAATGGCTCTTTCCAATTTCAAGGATTTTAGACAGCATAGGTTTTAAGTATTTTCTGGGGAAAAACATCGTTCTAGTAGCAAGCAAAAAGTAATAGAATAGGTTTATTAAAATTTACTATATAAATTTATAGTTTGAGCAGAGCATTTTTTCCAAGAAAATTCTTTACTTCTCGATATTAGCTTTTCTTCATATTTTTTTCTATATTCTGTATCAAGTATAATCCTTTGTATTGAATGTGAGAATTGATCAACATCTAATGGATCATGCAGGATAGAGTCTCTTCCTATAACTTCCGGAATTGCAGAAACATTTGATGTTATAACTGATGTTCCTGAAGCCATAGCCTCTAAAACTGGAAGACCAAACCCTTCGTAAAGTGATGGGTAAAAAAGAAGCCTAGCTGAAGAAAATAAGATTGCTAATTTAGTATCATCAATATAATCTAAAAAAATAATTTTTTTTGATGTTGCTAGCTTTCTAATAGATCTGATATTTTCTTTTTCTAACCAACCCTTCATACCAATGATAACGAGAGGGTATTCCTCTTGGATTGAAAGTGGAAGTAAACAGTATGTACTTAATACAGATTTAATATTTTTTCTAGGCTCAATAGTTCCTACGGAAAGTATAAATTTTTTATAATTTATTCCTATATTTCTTAAGACAGATAAGCAATCTTTTTCATCTCGAGGTCTAAAGTTATTATCTACTCCAAGCATAATAGTTGAAATATTTTTTTTTGGATAATTATAAATAGATTCTAATTCACTTTTAATGAATTCAGAGTCGGTAATTATATGAACAGAACTAGCTAATGATTTCTCAAAATAATTATTCATTGCATTGACTCTAGCAGGAGGATGCAGCTCAGGATATTTAATCCATGAAAGGTCATGTACTGAAGTAATTGTTGGGATATCTGACTTATAGCATAGATAATTTGGGTCATGATAAATATTAAAAGATGACTCTTTTGTTGATTTTTTGAAAAAATGCTCTCTTGATAACCTAAGAATTTGATGAGAATAGGGAACGTTATCCCGAATCAAGGATTTTAATAAAGTTTTATATTTTTGATCTTTGTATTCTAATAAAGGGGGTAAAACATCAGTTAATTGCCTTCCGTTAAATAAACTTAATTCAATATCATTACTTTTAATAAGTTCATATGCTAAATTATATGTATAACGACCAATTCCAGTAAGTGGAGATGCGAGGGAGGAAGCATTAATAACAACCTTCATTTTACTATTCTTTATTTCTAGCTAGATCAGCCTCAACCATCATTTTGCATAACTCACTAATTGTTGTTTCAGGCTTCCAATTAAGTAATTTATTTGCTTTTGATGCATCTCCTATTAAAAGATCAACTTCAGAGGGACGGTAAAACTCTGGACTTATTGAAACTAGAGTTTTTCCTGATTGTTTATCAAGGACAACCTCATCTATACCTTCGCCTTCAAAAATTACTGGAATATCAACCATTTTAAATGATAAGGAAAGAAAGTCTCTTACTGTAATGGTATTATTTGTAGCAAGGATATAGGTATCTGGTTTTTCTACCTGCAGCATCTTCCACATTCCCACAACATAGTCTTTTGCATAACCCCAGTCCCTTTTAGCATTAAGATTACCAAGCTCAAAATTGTTAAGAGTACCAAATTTAATTTTGGCAACAGAATCAGTAATTTTTCTTGTAACAAACTCCATTCCCCTCAAAGGACTCTCGTGATTGAAAAGAATTCCACAAGCACCAAAAATGTCATAGCTTTCTCTATAATTGATGGTCGACCAATGTGCAAATAATTTCGCATTACCATAAGGACTTCTTGGATAAAAATTTGTATTTTCAGTTTGGGGTACTTCTTGAACCAATCCAAACATTTCAGACGTACTTGCTTGATAAAATTTTATTTTAGGATTTATGTACTTGATAGCTTCAAGTAAATTAAGGACAGCAACACCACTAACATCTGCAGTTAGTTTGGGTTGGTGAAAACTAGCACCGACAAAGCTCTGAGCCGCTAAATTATAAATCTCATCAGGTTCAAACTTCTCAACCAATGAAAAACAAGAACCCTGATCAGTTATATCAGAATTTACTAACTCAAGATTTGGGTTATTATGAATTCCAAGCTCTTCAATTCGCCAAAAATTTGGTGTACTTGATCTCCTAAAAGTCCCACAAACTTTATAGTCCTTTGATAAAAGAAAATCTGCTAAATAAGCCCCATCTTGTCCAGTAATTCCAGTTATAATAGCTCTTTTAGTCATAAGTACTTAAAGTAAATTAGGTAAACAAATGATATCAGTTAAAGAACAAAATAAAAAATAATTTACATAAAATAGCTGAATTTCATATCATAGAAATTGTTTATTTAGTACTAAAGTAAATTTATCTACATTTTCAGATTTGGAGTAAAATCTTTGACTAATATTCAGCAATAATAATAGGCAGTCATTAAGATGATCATTTTTGTAAGTATGCTCCTATTCAATCATCAACTCCCATAATATTTGTTTAATGATAGAAATTATTAAAAAAAAATTGATAGCTAAATATTCTAATAAGCCATTATTATTTATTTTTGTTGGCTTAATAAATACCATATTTGGAATATCAATATTTCCAATAATTTATTTCCTTGTGGAAGGCCTGCATCACAACTTTCTCGTAACTTTATCAACAATACTCTCAGTAGCATTCTCTTACTCAACACAGAAAGTTTTTGTATTCAAAACTAAAAAAAACTTCACTAATGAGTTAAAAAAATATTTGCCTTTTCAATTCTTATTTTATTTAATGAACTTAGTATTAATTAATATTGGGGTAAACTTATTAAAATTTAATCTCCTTTATACGCAAGTAGGAATAACCATAGGAATAGCAATTATTAGTTTCTTCATATATGAGAAAATTGTTTTTTCATCAAAGTAAATGTCATACCTTTAAATCAATTGTCACTAAAAATCATTTCACATAATTGTTAAACCAAACACTTTGTCTTAAATACATTATTTTTCAATTTTTAAGTCTACAAATCCAACACCAATATCTCTAGTATCAATATTGATTCCAAGTGACTTTGGAGTTTTTGAGTTATGTATCTTAAAAATAATCTTATGGTAAGTGTTGCTATCTAATGCAACTTTTAGCTTATATTGATTCTCTCCTTCAAGAAGCCTGACTGGAAAAATAAAGTTACCAATTTGAATATCAATAATTTTATTAACATTTGGCGTAAATGGAACTAATTGGACAACTAATTTAAATTCTTTTGGAAGTGGCTCAACCATCTCAATAGTTACATCATCTGCTAAATTTTTATCAGACCATCTTCCCCAGTCTTCTTGACGTGATAATCCAGTTATTTTTTTTACGAAACTAGGTATTCCATTTGTCCTAAAATCAATACCATCATCTAATACTGAATCATATCTGACCTGAACTCCATTTTCATCAACATGAAATTGAGCTATATCCATTATCTGCTCTACTGACTTACCTATTAGATCAGAGTTATTATTAGAATTGTTCAGTTTAAAAAATACAACAGGACTATCACCTCTTATTAGAGTTGGAGGAAAACCTAGAATATCCGATATTTCCTTCAATATAGTTTTGTCTGGGTAACCATTTAAATCAACATACACACCTTGGAATCCTAATCGTGAGATAACTTCTAACTGCTTTGACAAACTCTCTTTTGCGAGAAACTTAAAGAAGCGATCTCCTTCCCTACCCTTCATGCCTCCATATGACCATCTAAGATTATCAGAATGAATAAAACCATTTGCATGCTGGTAATCCAATAATTTATATAACGGAGGGACTTCAGGGAATGGGAAGTATGGTAGTTGATAAATTGCACTATTTGTTGGAAGGATTGACTCTATATCTTCAATAAACTTTTTCTCTGATTCAAAGGTACTTTTCGCAGCTTGAATGCAAGATTTACAGGCAGGAACAGTAGAATCTAACATACCAATCACAAAAATAAATGTTGTAATTAGAACAAGTATTTTTTTTGAAACTTTATTGCGTAAATAACTATCTAGATACATGAAAAAAATTAACAGTGCTCCAAACGCAATAAAAATACTTATCCTATTCCATGCTCGCATGGACGGATCGATAACATGAGAAAATAAAGATCCTAAGCCACCAATAGTTCCAATTAAAAATAAAATTAAAACAATTAACGAAATAAGGCTTGTTGAAGATGGACCATTTATTCTCCCAGATAGGCTTGAAAAAATTCGAAAAAAAGCAAAGACAAATCCAAAAGCTCCAAAGATACCTAGGGAAGATGTTATATTTTCATTAATAAGAGGCGTAGAACCAGAATAGAGTGAGTTTATCTGGGCTAATTTTTCAACTCGATGACCTTGCCTTGGTAAAATTAATTGCATTAATTTAAATCCATAGACCTCAGATTCCATCGCAGATCTGCTGCCTACTGAATCATTATTTCCATTTACTGCATTATTATAGAAATGTGGTGAAAGTTGAGCAACCGTTCCAAATATAAGTAAAGATAATGTAAGAAAAAAAACCTTTACTTTATAAAAGCTCGTATCGCCATATAAGGATGCGACAAAACCAATGGTAATGATGACTATTCCAAAAAAAGTATAGTAGAGACCGAATAATGACAGGAAGAATATTACTAACATTGCTAAAATCTTTTTGAGGTATCCGCTATCCTTAATGGCCTTCATGATAGATACTGAATTAAAATTTAAAGCAATAAACCAATAAATTGGAATTACAAAATAAAAAGTGAAGTTTAAATGATTAAGTCTTAGAAAATGAAATGGAATGAAAGTAAAAAGAAAAGCAACAAGAATTGAGCTTGAAAAACTTAATCCTAATAATCTTGAAGCAAGATAAGAAGATGAAAAGGTAAGAAAGAATCCTAATAAAAAAAATAATTTGAGTGAAGCTACCCAACTACCCGTTAAATATCCCAGCAACTTTATTATTACTTGACTGCCAACATCAGCTTTTGGGTAATCTAGGGTACTTGAACCAAATGGATAGCCCTGTCTATCATTATTAAACTCCCATCCCTCAAATAATCTACGTGCTGATGTAACTTGCCCATCATTATGCATTCCATAAAGATACTCAAGGTTAATAAACAAACCCTCGGGCCAACCAGATTGCAAAACACTTGCAATAATTACAGAAATCAATCCACCTACAATGATGATAATCAATGATGGAAAATTAGAATTTTTTGAAAAAAACTTATTCACTTTATTTGATCTTTTTAATTTTCCTTAAGTTATAAGTTCCATCATCAAATCCTAACTCAAAATAAGATGGATTAATACCTGGTTTATAGTCAGGGAACCAAAAACGAGAACCATCGATAAAATAAACTTTTTTTCCTGTACCCTGAAATACAAAAGACTCAGTAATGAAGGCGGGGGCGCTTCTAATCTTCAATACATCTCCATCATTAACCTCATTAAATAATCCATTTTTAGATTGTAGTAAGAATTTCTCCCATGGAACCTTCGCTCCTAAATCTCTCTGAAGTGTCATCTTATAATTAACTGCGAACTCAAAAGTAAGTAATAGTGAAAATAAAATTATAATAAGTTTTGAAAAAAATTTACTTTTTAGCTTACTAAAAAAAAGAGTCAGAAAGAAAGCAAGGCCAAAAAATTGATAATAAATAGTAAGATGAGGTGCCCCAAGACCTATTTCATTTTGGTATCTTAATGATAACGAGGACATAATTACCGGAAGTAATAACAATCCAAGATTTATTATAATTAACTCACTTCGATAGATTATCTTATTTGATAAATTATCTTTAAAGTAACTTAATGAAACATAACTAAAAACACCTATTAAAAAAATGTAAGAATTATTTATCAAAAAACTTAAGACCTCACTAGGCGGCAAAGCTTTACTTGTCGAAAAGATATAAGAAATAATAGGCAACGTTGAAAGTGTCTGATAAAAAAAAGCTTGCAACATTTTAATGATATTAAAGCTAAATGTAATGCCAGAGTATACTGATTCATGGCTTGATCTAGCCCAGTAAATAAATATTAGATAAACTAGGAAAAAAATTAAAATAAGTGTCATTGGGAAAAAATATTTTGATCTTTTTTTGTTAAAAATTAACATCGTCATAATAATTGGAATAAAAATGACATTTAATTCATAAACAGTCATAGATAAAATCCAAATAACTAGTGCAACAAATAAATAAACCAATTTTTCACTATCAAGGAACCTGATGAAAATAAATAGTGGAATAAGGAATAGAAAAAAAAGGTTTTGGTAAAACCAACTAAACGCGGCAACCGGATTAAGGCCAGCAGATCCAATTTGTAAGAGGCTTGTAAATACCAATCCAAAAATAAGAATAAAATTAATTGGGAGTTTTAGCATGTGCATTAATTTACCAAAAGCAAATAAATTCAGTATTACAAATAGGCAATGAGATAAGCGAATCATTGTTAGGTCATTAATATAATAAGAAAGAGTATTTCCTAAGAAAAAACCGAACATTGGTCTTCCTTCCTGCCTAAACCAATGATATGCTAGCCTCGATGTAAATTCATATAAACTTTCACCATATAAATTAACTGTATAAAAAATCTGAGCATTCCATTGGTCATCATACCAAAGACCATTAATTGCGAAAGGTATAAAGAAAACAAGAACACATATCGAGAGAACTCCCCACATAAGAGTATTTTTTTTATCATCCATAAACATAGATCTAATTATTCGCATAAAGCTTTTATTTTTAATGTTTGATAATCGTTGTATATTAATTCAATATTTAACTCATCACAGTTATGTTTATAACTAATTCCGGGAATTAAAAGAGAAAAATTTTCGTTCATTTCTAAATTTAAGCGGGATTTTCTTTTACCAATATTAAGGACGGTATCTGTATCATCTAATACCCCAATATTCCATAAATGATACCACGGCCTTGAAGTGAAACCCCCATTTCCTTTTCCCGTAATAAAAATACTATGCAGAGTAATTGGAGCACTCAGACTGACATCTATTCTAGTCAAATCATTATCAATAGGAAAATTATCCATTAAATTAAAACTATTATTTATATCATCATTAACTCTATAGATGGAATATGAAGATTCTTTTATATTGGTTACAGGTCCTAATTTTTCTTGCTTGTTATTCTTCATATTGTTAGGAACAAATAGCTGCATATTTTCACCCCAGTCTATTAATGAATACCGGTCATCTAAAACCTTTCTAAACGCCGGCTTCATACCCTGATAACGAAAATCTTTTACTTCATAATAATTATTGGATATAAATACTTTCATTGATTCATTATTCTTTAAAAAATTTAACAAGGTAATTTCATCATTCATAAAAATTCGTTCTGATGAACCGGCTGCAGAAATTGGAGATGAGGTTTTAGTTTCTAAATAAAGAATACCCTCACTATCTGCAAGTATAAGTATCTTCTCACCAATGACTACATTATCATTTATTAATAAAATATCGTTTGCTCGTGCAGATTTGTCAATATTTTGTAAAATAATATCTGGAAGTCTGCCTCTTAATGCAGAATATATTTCATAGGGAGCCTTAAACAATTGTATAAATGTGCTAATTAAAATAAAAGATAGGATTGAAATCAAGATGAAATTCTTTAACTCTAAGCCTTTTGATTTATAAATTCTAATTAAACTATCAAGAATTAAAGATAATATTATTACTGCCGGGTATAAGGTTTGCCATAAATTATAATCATGAGACCTAAATACATAATAAGCTGAAATACCGAGCCCCATTAAGGATGAATAAAATATTAACTTTGAATGAAGATTGTTATCTTTGAAATAAAGAGATCTTAATCCAATCAAAATCCCAATTAAATAAACTATAAAAATTAGATTCCAAGCATTGAAAACAGGAAGTTTTATGGCAAGAAAGCCAATATTTGCCATTTTTTGTTTATTTTCTAAAAACAAAAGCAAATCAGGGAAACTTCCTGCTTGTAAATAGATAAGTAATGAATAGAAGAAAAAGGTTACTAACAATATTAATAAGGAATATATGGTGTGCTTAACAAGTAACGGTATAGAAGAAATTAATCTTCGACCAAACAACCTCTCATAACAAACGTAAAGATAAAACGAAAGAAAACAGAATATTCCAGAATCAAAATTCCACAAAATAGCAATACTAGAAACTGCAATAGATACTAAATACAATGTCTTAGTTGGATTAAAAATATATAAATAAGCTAAGAAAAAAGATAGTGCTGGAAAAATCATCCTAATTGGACGATATGCATAATACGAATCATAAACACCATTTAATAAAAAGGAAAAGAGGCTAAAATATAGAACTGACGAAAATGCTAAAAATAGAATAAATTTATTTTCAATAGCTTTTTTTAGAGCAAAGTATATTAATACATAACTTGAAACTGTCAGGGCGGCCATAACGACAGAAAAGGAAGTAACGTTTACATCTATTAATTTAAAG
>MDTG01085946.1_pt1 | contig 13117 bp, 7 predicted proteins | sample 811421 | NCBI WGS metagenome assembly MDTG01 (sample SAMN05326645, study PRJNA326480) | marine metagenome | isolation source: seawater | place: Pacific Ocean: South East | collected 2011
ACCGACGACCGACGACCGAGACCGAGACCGACGACCGAGACCGACGACCGAGACCGACGACCGAGTCCGACGGCCGACGACCGACGACCGAGTTCGAAGACCGAGTTCGAAGACCAAGCCCGAGTCTTGCCCCTGGTGGACTTCCGAGCTGCGGGTCTTGGCGGCCCAGCGCACACATCAGAGCGAAAGCGTAAGGGGCTGGTGCGCAACCCTTCACAAGGCGTGGAAGCTCACACCTCCCGCAGCACCAGCCCCTGGTGCTTTCGCGGGCCCCAAGATGGGGGGTCTGGGGGGGCGCAGCCCCCCCAGAATCACGGGCTCAGCCGCTTCTTGATCCACTCGGGGTCGGGGCTGCAGAGGGTGTCGATCCGGCAGAGGTTGATGTTGACCCGACCCCACTCGAGCGAGAGGCGGTAGGTGCCGAAGTCGGTGTCCTCGGGCAGCTCGAAGCGGCCGGTCTCCTGGTTCCCCACCTTCGCGACGACGGTGTTGCCCGTGCGCACCAGCCAGAGCTTGACCTCCGTCCGCGACTTGAGGTTGAGGATCTGGTTCTGGCCGACGCGCTTCTTCGGGCGCCGCTTGACGAAGTAGTTCAGCTCGCCCAGCTCGTTGCTGATCCGCTGGCCCTTCTCGCCCTCCAGCACGATCGCGAAGCGGCCGTTGCGGCTCAGGCCGTGGGGGACGAAGGTCACCTTGACCTGCACGTCCTTGTAGAGCGGCGCGAAGAACTCCACGCGCCCGACGCGACCCTCGAGGCGCAATCCGTAGCGCTCGATCTGCCCCGGCGGCGTGGGGATCGCGCGCCCCTTGCGCAGGCGCCACTCCTTGAGGAACTGCTGCTGGCGATAGAACTCGTAGATCGGCTGCAGCTGCTCGTCCGCGTAGCCGACGTTGGCCGCCTCGCGGAACACCGTCGTCCGCTGGGCGATCAGGGCCTTGGCCGCCTCCCGGTCGGCGAGCGCCTTCTTGACCTTCTCCTCGTCGGTGAGGGGCTGGTCGTCCTTCTTGGGAGCCTTGTCGTCTGGATCGTTGGGCCGCTCGACGACGACGTCGGGCTCCTCGGGGGCGCTCTCGATGGAGTCGAGCTCGGCCACCAGCCCGGCCATGTCGAGCTTCTCCTCCTTGCAACGCTCGAGGAAGGTCTCGGCCTCCTCGTCGCCGCGGTAGAGGAGGAGCGAGGTCACGCCGCGCAGGTAGGCCGGGTCGCGGGCGCCGCGCACCTGGCGGATCTTGCGCCAGCGCGCGTCGTCGGTCAGGTCCTCGAGGGGGATCGCGATCTCGGCGCGGTTGTTGAGCTTGACGAGGACCTTGCCCTCCTCGACGCCCGCGAGGGTGCCTGGGGGGACCTTGCCGCCCTTCTTGCGGTCGAGCGAGACGCTCTCGCCCTTGCGCTCCTGGAAGGCGGCCAGGGCCAGCTCGTCCAGCTTCACGATCGCCTCGAGCGCGGTCACGTGCACCTGGGCCCGCGTCGCGTACTTGGGCGTCTTGACCTCTTGCAGGGTCTCCTTCGCCAGCTCGAGCGCGGCGGGGAGCTGCCCCTCCTTGATCAGCTCGACGATCGTCAGCGGCAGCTGAGCGACCGCGGCCTCGTCGCGCTGCTCCTGCAGCTCCTTGTCCTTCTCGGCCGCAGCGCGCTGCTCTTGCTGTCGCTGCTTGACCTGGGCCACGATGGTGGCCGCGCGCTTCAGCTCGGCGTCGCGCTCGGCCTGCGGGAGGAGCTCGGCCTTCTCGCGCATCAGCTCGGCGACCTCGAGCTCCTTGCCCGCCTGCTCGGCCTTGCGCACGCGCTCGTCCATCTGCTTGCGCAGGCGCTCGAGCTCGCCGCCCAGCTCGCGGGCCCGCACCGTGGCCTGGTCCTTGATCGTGTCCGCGCGCAGCTCACCGGCCAGGGCCGCGTAGCCCTCCGCCGCCTGGAGCAGCTTGCCCTGCTTGGCGAGCTCGGTCAGCTCCTTGGAGCGCCGGTCGAAGGTGGCCTGCTCGCGGTTGGTCAGCTTGGTGCGCAGCTCGCTCGAGTCCTTCTGGGCCAGGCGGCCGGCCTCGGTGCGAGGGTAGCGCTGAGCGAGGGCCTCGAGGTCCTCGACCCGCTCCCAGCGCTCGCCGCGCGGGATCTGGTCCAGCAGCTTCTGCGCGGCCCGCTCCTCGGCCTCGCGCGGGTCCTCCTTGGCGACCTGCGGCTTGTCCGGGGGCGGCGGCGGGGGCGGCTCCTTGCCGCCCATGAAGAACACGATCGCGCCGACCAGGAAGAGCACCGCGGCCGCCGCCGCCAGGAGCAGGTGCACCGGGGGGCCGGCGGCGCCGCCGCTGCGCCGCCGCCGCGGCTCCTCGTCCTCGCGCAGACCGGCGATCTCGTCGCCCGTCCGGCGGGGCTGGATGCTGTCGAGCCCGATCGGCGTCTCGCCCCCGTGCAGGTCGGGCATGAAGCCGGACAGGACCTGGGTCAGGTCGGAGACCAGGCTCTGCGGGTCCTGGTAGCGGCTGTCCGGCCGCTTGGCGAGCATCTTCTTGATCACCTGGGCCAGGCCCCGCGAGACGCGCGGGTTCCGCTCGTTGGCGTCGGGGATCTCGGCCTTGATGTGGAGCTGCATCACGGCGACCGGGGTGCCCGCCACGTAGGGCTTCTCGCCGGTGACCATGTTGAAGAGGGTCGCGCCGAGGGCGTAGATGTCCGCGCGGTAGTCGGCGCCCTTGTCGAGGGCCTGCTCGGGGGCCATGAAGTAGGGCGTCCCGATCGCCTTGCCCTCGCCCGTCAGCTCGTTGGCGGCGTCGGTGCGGCGGACCAGCCCCAGGTCGAGCAGCTTGGCCTGCCCCTCCTTGGTGATCATGATGTTCGCCGGCTTGACGTCGCGGTGGACGAGGTTGTTCTCCCAGGCGTGGCGCAGCCCGTCGAGGACCTGGAGCACGATCTCGATCGCGGCGGACTCTTCGAGCGCGCCGCGGCGCTTGATCAGCTCCTTGATCGTCTTGCCCTCGACGAACTCCATCGCGATGAAGTGCACGTCGCCGGCCTGCCCTACGTCGTAGGCCTGGACCACGTTCTTGTGGTTCATGCTGGCCGCTGCCTGCGCCTCCTGGAGGAAGCGGGCCACGTAGCTGCCGTCCTTGGCGAAGTCCGGGTTGAGCAGCTTGAGCGCGACGATCTTGTTCAGCTTGAGGTGGCGAGCCTTGAACACGGTCCCCATGGCGCCCGAGCTGATCCGCTGGATCAGCTCGAAGCCCGCGACCTGTCGCTGACTGCGGGACTCCTCGCGCGCCATCTTCTCGAGGGTGGCGCGGACCTCGTGCTTGATCCGCCGCGCGAGGCCCTTGTCCATGAAGCCGAACTCGACGCAGAGGATCCGCGCCTTGGTCGGCTCCCGCTCGTCCTCGAGCCGGATCAGCTCGTCCCACACGTCGTCCGCGTCCTGACGAGTCAGGAATTTGCCCTGAACGGCGAGTCGCAGGAAGATCTTGTCAGCCGGACGCGGCAACGCGAGCAATACCCTTCCGTACGTCCCACCAGGGACGCCTTCCAGCCCACACAATGCAAGCAGCTTGCCAAGGCATCAACGCCACCTGAGTGTCCAGATGCGACGCGAAGGGGTCAGCGGCGCAGGGTCCGCCGCGCCGAGTCGCTGGTTGCGAGGTAGACGAGCGCCAGGAGGTCGATCGCCAGCGTCGCGGCGAGCCGCGCTCGCCCCGCCCCGTCCAGGTAGAGCCAGAGCTGAGGCTTGCTAACCACCAGCACCCACGCGAGATAGCTGAGGTGGATCCCGAAGATCATGAAGGTCCACACCCGGCCCCACCAGGTGCGCAGGAGCACCAGCACGATCAGGAGGAGGTCGACCATGATCCACAGGCCCAGCGAGGTCAGGCCGATCGGGCCATTGGGGTCGAACTCGCTGGTCGTCAGCTCGGGGCCCTGAGCCCGCTGCAGGGCCCAGAGCACCAGGCCGCCCGTCCGCTCGAGCGCGTCGAAGGCCAGGAAGCACACCAGGACTTTGAGGGGAAAGGGCAGGGTCTCGGGCCGGGACGCAAACGCTTTCGTCTCGGGACCAACCTCAGCGGGTGTGTCCACTAGCGCACACCTTTGGCGAGCAGGAGGGTCAATAGATCGTGCTCGCGGTCCCAGGACCAGTAGCGCAGGACGATGTCGCTGCGGCCGTCTCCGTCGAGGTCGGTCACGTCGGGCAAGCAGAACTGGTGGTCGACCAGGGAGGGGACCTCGACCTCGAGGCTGGGGTCTTCCTCGCGGCCGCGGTTGGGGAGGCCGCGGTAGAGAGCGAGGGTCTCGTCGTCCTCGCGGATGATCAGGTCCTTGTGGCCGTCCTTGTCGTAGTCCCCCTCGACGGAGACCACGATCGAGCTGCCGAAGCGAACCCGGTCGCCCTTGGAGTTGATCGAGACCGGGACCTCGACCTCGCGGATCCGGTCTGGCTCCTCGGGGAAGGACCCGTCCGGCCGCTGGTAGTGGACGAGCATCTCGACGTCGACCGAGCGGGTCAGCAGCACCTTGACGATTCCCCAGATCGAGATCTTGTCGATCCGCGGCAGCACGAGGTCGAGCCGCCCGTCGGCGTCGAGGTCGGTGTAGTAGCTGAAGAAGGTCACGCCCTTGGCGCGCACGGTCAGCGCCGGCTTCTTGAAGGCCTCGGCGGGGTCGTCCCGGTTGCGGAACAGGCGCGTGGTCCCGTCGCCGACGTGGGTCGAGCTGATGTCGACCCGGCCGTCGCCGTCCACGTCGAGGACCTGCAGGGGCATCGTGAAGTCGAGCTCGAGCGGGTTCTCGACGTTGCGCGAGAACTGCTTCTGGTCGGGGATCGGATAGCGGGCCCGCTCCTGGGTCGGGAGGGGCGCGCGGCCGCTGCTGCCCTGGGGCTGCTTGGGCGTCTCGTAGACGAAGATCGTCCCCTCGCGCGCCAGCACGACCTCGGGCTCGTCCTTGCCGTCGAACTGAGCCACGGTCGGGTTGGGGAACCAGTAGGCCGCGAAGAGCCGCCCCGAGAGCCGATCCCAGCCCGGGTTCAGCACGGCCTCCGGCGGCGCGCCCAGGCGCACCGCGCGCTCCAGCTTGCCGCCGCCGAGGTTGCGCAGCAGGGCGAAGCCGTCGCGGCGCGGCAGGACGAGGTCGAGCAGGCGGTCCCCGTCGAGGTCGCGCAGGAGCTGCTTGCGCCGCACCTCCTTCTTGACCGGGCGCGTGAAGAAGGAAGGGCACTTGGCCAGGCGCTTGGGACGCAGGCCATAGAGCAGGCGCCCGCCGACATCGCGCAGGGAGTAGGCCGCGGCGCCGTCCTTCCAGAGCAGCACCAGCTCGGCCTTGCCGTCGCCGTCGATGTCGCCCACGTCGAACAGGATCGTGCGCGGGTGGAAGCGGAAGCGCTGGTGCGGCACCTCCTTCCAGCTGCCGTCCGAGCCCTGGAAGAAGACCAGCGCCTCGCGCCCGCGGGTCACGAGCAGGTCCTTGCGCCCGTCGCCGTCGAGGTCGATCGGGATCACCTCGGTGATCCGCCCGCCGATCTTCAAGTCGACCCGCTTGAAGCCGACCGGCGCCGGCGGCCGCGCTGGGGCCGCGCCGGGAGCGCTGACGAGGAGCAGGCTCAGGCCCGCCAGGGCGCAGAGGCGCGTCGCGCGGAGCGGGCTCATCGCGCAGCTCCCACGACGCGCAGCGTGCGTGAGGCCGCGTCGTCCCCGCCGAAGGGCTCGAGGATCAGCTCGTCCTTGCCGTCGCCGTCGAGGTCCACGACCCAGGGCGGCTCGGTCTGGGGAAGCGAGAGCTTGACCTCGCGCCCGCTGAAGCCCAGCTCGCGCCCGCCGAAGGTCCCCTCGCTCACCTGGCCGCGCAGGATCGAGAGCCCGCCGTCGGGGCGGCGCGCGACCTGGTCGCGGATCCCGTCCCCGTCGAGGTCGGCGTGGAAGAGCACCGCCCGGTGGCCGCCGCGCGTCTGGAGCGACTCGAGCGGGACCTCCACGTCGAGGGTCAGGTCCGGGTCGCTCTCGTAGGGCTCCTTGCCCTCGCGCTGGAGGTAGATCACGTAGGTGATCTTGAGCGTCTCGAAGAGCGCCCGCTTGACGTTGGTGAACATGTCCATCCGGTAGGCGCCGAGGACGAGGTCCTTCTTCTTGTCGCCGTCCCAGTCGATCAGGATCGGGTCGTCGCTGATCCCCTTGAGGTTGATCACCGCCGCCGGCTTGCGCTCGTCCCAGGTCTGCGGGAGGTCCTTCTGGGCCAGGAACACGAGCTGCTGCGTGCGCAGGGTCTCGAACATGCCGACCTCGCCCATGGTCCGCGTCGCGAGCAAGTCGGCCAGCCCGTCGCCGTCCACGTCCTCGAGGTTGAGCCGCACGTTGGCGAAGGCGTTCCCGCCGCTGCCTTCCTTGCCCTCCTCCTTCTTGCTCGTGTCCTGGACCAGCTCGAGGGGGTCCTCGCGGTCGGGGTTCTCGGGGAAGGTCCCGTCGGGGCGCTGCAGGAAGCGGGCCAGGCCCTTGTCGCGGTAGGCGATCAGGTCCTCGCGCCCGTCGCCGTCGAGGTCGCTGTGGACGACCCGGCGCAGGCGGAGGGTCGAGGTCAGGAAGCGGTTGAGCAGCTTGGTCTCGAAGGCCGGCCCGAAGCGCTGATCGATCGGAACGCGGATCTTGCTCTTGACCGCGAGCTTGGTCGTCTTGGCGCGGGCGTAGATCGAGTAGCCCAGCTTGGTCGGCACGATCAGCTCGAGCAGCCCGTCGCCGTCGAGGTCTCGCGCGAGGTTCCACACCGGCAGCCCGCCGTCCTCGGGGTAGTCGAAGAAGCCCTCGACCTCCTCCAGCAGCGAGACCTTGCCGTCGGCGCGAGCGATCATCAGCCGCGAGGGGCAGAGGAAGACCACCTCGCCGCCGGGGGCGGGGTCGAGGTCACCGGCCACGAAGGCGCAGGCGTCGCCGGGCACGGCATAGCGCCGCTCGGGCTCGGCCTTGAAGCGCGCGTTGCGCGGGCCCTGCAGGTAGACCGAGACCGAGCGCTCGGCCCCCGTGGTGGCCGTCATGTGCGCGATCACCATGTCGCGCTGCCCGTTACCGGTCATGTCGGCCACGAAGCAGCCCAGCTCGGTCCCCGGGAGCCGGAAGGTCCACACCCGCAGGGGCAGGCGCTGGTCGTCGGCGAAGAGCACGCCGCCGAGGAGGGCGCCGGCGAGGGCGGAGAGGAGCAGGGCTAGGGGGCGGCGGACCATAGGAGGGGGATCGTAACCGGGTGGGGGGCGGGCGCCGATGGGTGGGGCTGTCGCCGAGGGGGAAAGCGCCCTGAGGAGGGGCTCGGCTGCCAAATTCGAACTGGAGCCAACTGGCTAGGGAAGGACCTTCCCCGGGTTCAAGATCCCCAGCGGATCGAACACCTGCTTGATCCCGCGCATCAGGTCGAGCTCGGCGCTGCCCAGCTGCAGCGGGAGCAGGTCCTTTTGGATCAGGCCGATCCCGTGCTCGCCCGAGATCGTGCCGCCCAGGGACACGATCCGGCTCACGATCGCGGGGCCGGCCTGGGCCAGGACCTCCTGCCAGCGCTCGGCGCTGAGCTCGTCGCGGAGCAGGTTGACGTGCAGGTTCCCGTCGCCGGCGTGGCCGTAGCTCAAGGCGCGCGCGCCGAGCTCGGCGGTGATCTCGTCGATCGCGCGCAGGGCCGCGGGGATCCGGTTGCGCGGGACCGAGACGTCGTATTCCCGGTAGTCCCCTTGCGCCTTGACCGCCTCGCCCATGGCGCGGCGAATGTCCCACAGCTCGCGCGCCTTCTCTTCGGTGCCCGCCAGGAGCACGTCGCTGGCGCCGAGCTCGAGCACCAGCTCGCCCAGGCGCTCCCCGTCGCGCTCGACGTCGTCGCCGTGGTGCCCGTCGACCTCGAGCAGCAGGCTGGCCTCGGCCTCGCGCACCTCGGCGGGGAAGGTCTTGCCGGTGTGCTCCTCGGCGCAGGCCAGGGCGCGCTGGCTGAGCAGCTCGCAGGTGCTGGGCGTGATCCCGGCCGCGAAGATCCCCGCCACCGCCGCCGCCGCAGCCTCCAGCGTCGGGAAGGGGGCCATGAGCGTGGTCCGCTCGGGCGGGTAGGGGATCAGCTTGAGCGTGACCTCGGTCACGATCGCGAGCGTGCCCTCGCTGCCGACGATGAGCTGGACGAGGTTGTAGCCGGTCACGTCCTTGAGCAGCTTGCCGCCGACCCGGATCACCTCGCCCGAGGCCAGCACGGCCTCGAGCCCCAGCACGTAGTCCTTGGTGATCCCGTACTTCACGCAGCGCGGCCCGCCCGCGCACTCGGCCACGTTCCCGCCGATCGCGCAGGAGCCGCGGCTGGCGGGGTCGGGGGGATAGAACAGCCCCACGTCCTCGACCGCCTCCTGGAGGACCTGCGTGATCACGCCGGGCTGGACCACGGCCGCGAGGTTCTCGCGGTCGATCTCGAGGATCTGGTCCATGCGCTTGGTCGAGAGCACGATCCCGCCCTGGACGGGGATCGCCCCGCCCGAGAGGCCGGTGCCGCCCCCGCGCGCCACGACCGGCACGCGGTGCTGGGTCGCCAGGCGGAGCACGGCCGCGACCTCGTCGGTCGAGCCCGGGAACACGCCGACCTCGGGGGGGTGACGGATGTCCTCGGTCCAGTCGTGGCTGAGCTCATCGATGGTGTCGGCGTCGGTCTTGACGTGCGCGGCGCCGACCGCGTCGCGGAGCGCCGCGAGCAGGGCGGCGTCGACCGGGGCGTAGGCGGTGGCTTGCGGGGCTTCCATGGCACCTCCAGGGCAGAGCCCGTTAGAGTAAGGCCGTGCGCCGACTCCTGCCGCTCACCCTCGCGCTCTCCCTCTCCTGCGGCTTGTCCTGCGGGACGCTCCTGGCGCAGGAGCTGCCGCCCGCGCGGACGGCCGACAGCGCGGCCCAGCGGATGCAATACGCCAGCCTGGAGCAGGTGCTGGCCGACACCGCGAGCAGCAACCCCCGCGTGCGCCGCTCGGCGCTCCTGGCCCTCGCGGTGCGCAAGTCGGACCGCGGGCGGGAGCGGATCCTGGCCTGCCTGGGCGACGCCGAGGCGCCGGTGCGCGCCGCGGCCGCGGAGGCCCTCGCCTCCCTCGAGGACAAGGAGCTCGGGCTGGAGCTCGTTCGCCGGGTCCGGGACACGAGCGAGGAGGTCCGCCGCCAGGCGATCCTGGGGCTCGACCGGCTGAAGATCGACCACCGCGCGGTGACCGAGGTCTTGCTGGCGAGCCTCCGCGACCGCTCGGGCAGCGTGCGGGAGCTGGCCGCCAAGGCGCTCGCCAACAGCAGGAGCGAGGCGGCCCGCGTCAGCGAGGCGCTCCTGAGCCGCGCCGAGCTCGACCCCAACACGCGCGTGGCCCAGCAGTGCGTGCGGGCAGCCTGCGAGCTGGGGCGCGCCGGGGAGGCTCTGGACCGGCTGCAGGCGCTCTACGACGGCGGAGACCTCGCCACCCGCCGGCGAGCCCTGGCCGCGCTGGGCCCCGTCGGGCCGCCCGCGCTGCCCACCCTGTGGTCCGCGCTCAACGACCGCGGCCTGCGGACCAGCGCCGCGGTCGGTCTGCGCGCCTTCGAGCTGGGCAACCTGCTCTTCCAGCTCGACGTCGGCAGCTCGGGCTCCGGCGCGCTGCGGGCGATGCGCGACCTGAGCAAGCGCGTGGACCGCAAGGACCCCGCGATGCGCTACGCGGCGATCCCCCTGGGGGACCTGGCCCTGACCGCGGTCCGGACCACGGTCCGACGCGAGGCCGTGCGGATGCTCGCTGCCCTGGGGAACGACGCGCTCCCGGCCGCCTCGCTCCTGGGCCAGGCGCTGACCCGCAAGGAGATCGCGATCCCGGCCCTCGACGCCCTCTCCGCGATCGGGCCCGCCGGGATCAAGAAGGCCCTGCCGGGGCTGATTCAGGCGCTCGAGACCGAGCGCCAGGACTTCCAGGTCCGAGTCGTGCGCCTGCTGGGAGAGGCCGGCCCGGGTCTGGGCCGCGCCGGGTTCGAGGCGCTCGAGACGGCGGTCCAGTGGGGCGACGATCCGGTGCGCGCCGCCGCGGTCGGCGCGCTGGGCAAGACGACCGTCGGCGGCGGCGAGTCGCGCCGCGCGATCGAGCTCTTGATCGAGTCGCTCCGCCTCGACGTCGACGTGCTGGTGCGCGCCGAGGCGGCCAAGTCCCTCGGCCTCTTCGGCCGCTCGGCGCGCCCCGCGATCCCGCACCTGAACGAGGTCGCGCGCACCACCAAGAGCTCGCGCCTGCGCAGCGCGGCCCTGCGAGCGGTGGGCGCGATCCAACGCTGAGCGCCCCACGCTGAGCGCTTGGATCGCCTCGCCGCTCTTCGAGCGCTCGTTCCGACTCAGGGAGACGACGAGGGACTTCGAGCAGGAGCTTCGCCGCTGGGGCCCGCTCCCGTGGCGGGCTCACGCGTCAGCAGGCGCAGCCCCAACGCGCTGAGCAGACTGAGGCCGACCAGGGTCAGCAAGGCGCTCGCCTCTGGCGGAACCAGGCTGGGCAAGCGGAGACGGTGCTCTTTCAGGAACACCCGCTGAGCCTCCACCACGTGGAGTATCAGGAGCAGGCTGGGAACGAGCGCGAGCATGGTCACGGCGGCCTCTTCCCGCGGGACGGAGCCCGTCCACTCCCCTTGCCAGGCGAGGAGGCCCGCCCAGACGAAGAGCACGAAGGCTAGGGCGTTGCTGGGGAAGAGGGCCAACCACCACGCCCAGCCGGAAGCCTGCCCCAGATCCGCCAGCACGAGGACATCGTCTCCGCCCGCGAGCCCGCGCTCGGGGTCACCGTCGAAGCGCCCGTTGGGGCCAGCGCTGAGCGCCCCGCTCCGGGTCCCGTAGAAGGGGGTCCCCCAGGGGTCGACGTCGGTGATCCCGACGCCTGACGCCCCTCCCACCACGAAGAAGCTCCGCGAAATCCAGCCGGTCTCCGCGGCGATTCGAGGCGCCACCCGCTGGGTAAGGACCGAGGCGAGGGGGCCAAAGGCGAGCAAGAGCGCGGACCCGAGCAAGAGCGCTTTGACCACTCGGCGCAGCGCAGGGCCCGCTCGCCAAGGCCTCACTTCAGGCGCTTGCTCGGCTTGGCGCCCTCGTCCAAGGCGCAGCGGAAGCCGTACCAGGGGCGGCGCGTCGAGGGGCTCTCGGGCTCGCGGGCCGTTCCGGTCAGGCCCAGCGGGGCCGGGTCGAGCCAGGAGCCGCCGCGCAGGACCTTCTGGGTGCCGCGGGCGGGCCCGGTCGGGTTCTCGCCGGCTTGCTGCTGGTAGGCGTCGGCGGCGTACCAGTCGGCGACCCACTCGGCGGCGTTGCCGGCCAGGTGGAACACGCCCTCGCTCGTCCGCCCGCGCGAGAGGGCGTCGACGCGCGCCGTCAGCGGCCGCTTGGCGTCGCGGGTCCACTGCACGAAGGCTTGCACGTCGGCGTCGCTGCGGATCGCGCGCCCGAAGAGGCTCTCGGCGTAGTGGACGCGGGCCGGCTCGAACTCGCCGCCCCAGGGGAAGATCCGCCCGTCGACGGAGCGCGCCGCGCGCTCCCACTCGGCCTCGGTCGGGAGCCGCTTGCCGGCCCAGCGGGCGAAGGCGTAGGCGTCGTACCAGTCCACGCCGACCACCGGGCGCGAGGGCCCCGCGTAGCGCGCGTCCTGCCAGCCCATGGGGGTGTGGTCCTTGTCGGTCGGCTCGGCGGGCGAGCAGAAGCGGTGCGCCTTGCTCCGGTTCTTCCCCTGCCACTCGAGGAACTGGGCGTATTGGCGGTTGGTGACCTCGTACTTGTCGATCAGGAAGGTCTTGACCCGCACCTGGCGCGCGGGGGCCTCGTCGCGCTGCGTGTTGCTGACGATCCGCTCCAGGCCCTGAATGAAGGGCCCGCCCTCGATCTTGACCATCAGCGTGTCGTCCTGGAGGGGCTTGTTGGCGCGCAGCTTCTCGACCAGCGCGTCGAGGTCGATCTGGAAGGGGCCGAGGTCCGTGCCGCGCTCGAGGGCCGCCTGGAAGGCGCGGTGGCTGGCCTCATACACGCCCTCGATCAAGAGGAACACGGCCTGGGCCAGCTCGTCGCTCTTGCCCTCGCGGGTCCGCGCGTAGATCGCGGCCAGCTGGTCGGCGCCCAGCTTGGCGAAGTCGTGGGTCATGGTCCCGCCGCCGACCTCCAGCTGGACCTCGCCGTTCGCGGCGACCTGGACCAGCTTGCCCTTAGCGCGCTCGACCGTGAGCTCGAGGCCCGCCGCCTGGGTCCCTGAGCGCCGAGCCCCTTCATAGACCCGCCGCGCGAGGGCGACCTCGGCCTTGCGCTTCTCGATGACGGGCTTGACCTCGGCCGCGTGGGAGTGGGCCGCGGCTCGAGCCAGCTTGCGGCTGGCCTCCTCGTAGCTGCGCCGCTGGAGCAAAGGCGGGACGGCGCGCAGGAGCGCGACCAGCTCGCGGCGAGCCTCCTCGGGGTCCTTGGGGAGCGCCAGCCCGGCCAGCTCCTCGAGCTCGGTCACGACCAGCTTGTCCGCGCTCTCGACGCCCGTCTCCTCGTAGTCGTTGAGCAGCGCGAGGGCGGCCTGGCGCCCGCCCTCCTTGGCCTTGGCCCGCGCCTTCTCGACCAGCCCGCGCGCGAGGTCCACGGCCTGCTGCTCGACCATCAGCCGCTGGCGCTCGACCCGATCCTTGATCCCCGGGACCTCGTCGTAGCGCAGGCCGGCCTGATCGAGCAGCTCGATGGCGGCCGAGATCCTGCCGCGCTGCGCGCGGGACTCGGCCTGCTGGAGCAGGCTGTTGGCCTTGTCGGCCAGCTGGCTCTGGATCGAGCGGACCTTGGCTTGAGCCTTCTCGGCCCAGGGCCCGCCGCGCCCGACCACGTTCTGGTAGAGGGGCAGGGCGCCGATCAGGTCGCCGGGGTTCTGCTCGAGGTAGGCCTCGGCCTTGTCGAAGGAGCGCTCGGCGGGGGAGCGGCGGTCGACCGGGCTCGGCGTCGGCGTCGGCGTCGGGGTGCCTGCGGCCACGCTCTCGCTCGGGGTGGCCTGCGCGACCTCGGGCGTCGAGGTTCCGCGGGTGCCGATGAAGGCGATCAGGAGCGCGCCGACCAGCCCGATCCCCAGGAAGAGCGGCACCTGCGAGGCGCTGCGCGAGGGATCGGCGCGCCCGTGGAGCGGCTCGCGCTCGGCGGGCGCGCGCCGGTGCTTGC
>MDTG01269144.1_pt1 | contig 13116 bp, 14 predicted proteins | sample 811421 | NCBI WGS metagenome assembly MDTG01 (sample SAMN05326645, study PRJNA326480) | marine metagenome | isolation source: seawater | place: Pacific Ocean: South East | collected 2011
ACCTAAAATTGTGCAAATTTGATTTTTCATGATATTTAGAAACTATATATGAAAATAATTAAGATAAAAGAGGACATAACTACAGACATAGCAAATTCACTTGGCAATAGTATTGCAATTGATACAGAGGCTACTGGGCTTCAAATTCCTGAAAGAGACAAATTAAGTTTAATCCAAATTTGTGATGAAAATAAGAACGTCTACATAATACAACCAAATAAAAAAACTTACAAAGCTCCGAATCTTGTTTCAATTTTAGAGAATGATAAAATTTTAAAAATAGGCCATTTTTTGCGATTTGATAAAAACGCACTAGAATTTTTTTTAAAATGCAAACTTAAGAACATTTTTGATACTAAAATTGCATCTAAAATTGTGAGAACTTATACAGATGCTCACGGGCTTAAAAACTTAACACAAGAATTTTGTAATAAAAGTTTAGATAAGCGTCAAGGTAGTAGTGATTGGAATAAAGATTTAGATGATCTATCAGATAAACAACTAGAATATGCAGCTAATGATGTTATTTATTTGCATAAAATAAAACTAGAATTAGAAAAAATGTTAATTAGAGAAAAAAGAATGGAATTATTTAAAAGTTGTATTGAATTTTTAAATACTAGAGTTGAGTTAGATCAAAGTGGATTTAAATTTGATATTTTTGAACATTAATGAATAAAAATAGTTACATTAAAATTGCAAAAAAAACTGCAAAAACTCAAATTAAAGAGCTTGGAAAAATTAACAAGATTTTTAATAACTCTTTTGTAAAAGCAATTGATGCAATATTAAATTGTAAAGGAAAGGTAGTTTTTGCGGGAATCGGAAAATCAGGATTAATTGCTAGAAAAACCTCAGCAACTTTTTCAAGTGTAGGAATTCCAAGTTTCTTTTGTGACCCTGCTCAAGCGCTTCACGGAGATATAGGCCAAATAGAAAATAAAGATATTTTAATTATTTTTTCTTACTCGGGAAACACTGCAGAACTCTCAAATATGTTAAAATATGCAACTCGTTTTAGAATTAAAATAATAGGAGTAGCTTCAAAAGCTGACAGTCTTCTTCTTAAAGCTAGTGATATAAAACTTTTGATGCCGAAAGTAACAGAGTCTGATTTAATTGGAATGGTTCCAACTTCAAGTACAACTCTCACAATGCTATTAGGAGACTGCTTAGCAACAACAGTAATGTATAAAAGAAAATTTTCCAAAGAAAAATTCAAGATTTTTCATCCAGGTGGAAATATTGGGGGTTCATTAATTCTTGCAAAAGACATAATGGTTTCAGGTAAAAAATTACCTCTAATTAGTCATAAAAAAAATATTGGTGAGGCATTAAAAATAATGAATGATAAAAAACTTGGTATAATAGTGATTGAAAAAATGGGTTATATTGAGGGATTGGTTACCGACGGCGACTTAAGAAGAGAATTAAAATCTTTTTCAAAGAAAACAAATATACAAAAGTTAATGACCAAAAATCCTTTTGTGGTAAATGAAAATATGCCTTCATCAAAAGTTTTAACTATTATGAACGAAAAAAAAATTACAAGCTTACTAGTTGTTTCTGACAAAGATTTTAAGAAAAAAAATAAATTAAAGTTAAAAGGTATAGTGCACATTCACTTTCTTCTACAAACGGGACTAAAATGAGTGACAGAAAAAAGAAATTAAGATTAATTCAATCTTTTTTATTAATATCTGGAATAATTATAATTTATCTTACTTATTATAATCAATCAACGAAGGAGACAAAAATAATTTCAAAATCTGTTAAAGAGGAGGTTAAAAAACAATCAGATTTAAGTTCTGATGAAAAAGACATTTTTTTTAACATCGAGTATTCAGGATTAGATCTTAATGGTAATAGATACATATTGAAGTCAGAGAGAGCATCTTTAAATGAAAAAAAACCAGAGATAGTTAATATGAAATCTGTTGAAGCTACTTTTTATTTTAAAGATAATACCACTCTTTACGTATGGTCAGATATGGGCGTATATAATAATAAAACACTTGATATGAAGTTTGAGAACAATGTGCGTGCAGAATATCTAGAAAGCAAACTATTTGCTGAAAGAGCTGAATATTCTAATACAGAAAATTATTTGAGTATTTATAAAAATGTTAAAATTAATGATGTTGGTGGAAACCTAGTTGCAGACAAATTATTATTTGATATAACGAAACAGAAGTTAGATATTACATCATTTCACAATGGTAAAATTAGTGCTAACGTAAACTTGAATGAAAAAAGGTTTTAGAATATTAAAATTTAAAAAAGATAAACCTATCTTTGAAGTAAAAGATATAAGCAAATCTTATGACGGAAGACCAATACTAAAAAAGTTATCTTTAAAAGTTTTTCCTGGAGAGTGTGTTGGTGTTTTAGGTCCTAACGGCTGTGGAAAGACAACTTTGTTTTCAATTTGTATTGGTGAACAAAGCCATGAAAACGGGAAAATTTATTTAAATAATAAATCAATTGAACAAATACCAATTCATTTAAGATCAAAAGAAGGTCTTGGATATTTACCACAACAAAGAAGTGTATTTAATATGAGTGTATATGACAACATTCTTGGAATTGCTCAAATAAGTATTAAAGGATCAGAAAATCAAAAATCAATTACGGAAAAACTTTTAGATGAATTTAATTTACAACATCTTAGAAGTTTAAATGCCTCAGTTCTTTCAGGAGGAGAGATAAGAAGATTGATGATGGCTAGAGTGATGATTAATAAACCTAAAATTGTATTATTAGATGAACCTTTAGCAGCGCTTGATCCTATAGTTATTCAAGATATTCAAAAATATATTCTTAAAATTCAATCCACAGGTACTGCAATACTTGTAACTGATCATAATGTAAAAAATTTATTCGACATAACTGACAGAAGTTACGTATTAGGTGAACAGACAGTTATAGCCGAAGGAACTTCAAGAGAACTATTAAAATCATCTAAAGCGATAGAACATTATTTTGGTTCTCAGTTTTCTTAATTAATGCCAAAAAAAAGATTTTCTTTAAAATTAAATTATAAAATTGCTCCTTTTAATAAAGTCATTGACATAGACTCGGACAAATCAATATCGATAAGAAGTTTTTTAATAGGGTCTATTTCACAAAATATATCATCAGCTAAAAATGTTTTGGAGTCTGAAGATGTATTAAGTTCTATTGAAGCTTTAAAAAAACTTGGTGTAAAAATTATAAAGATAAAACCTAAATCATATAAAATTTTCGGAAAAGGACTTGGGTCTCTTTACGCTAAAAAAAATTTAAAGTTAAATTTTGGGAACTCCGGAACTCTTGCACGACTGTTAATTGGTATTCTCTCTACAACCCCTAACTTAAATGTTAAAATTCAAGGTGATAGTTCTTTAAATAAAAGGAGTATGAAAAAATTAATTAAATTAATGTCAGAATTCGGAGCTATTTTTTATCCTAAAACTAGATATCATTTTCCTTTAAAATTAATTTCAACAGATATGCCTGTAGGCATAAATTACATAGCGGATAAAAGTGCTCAATTAAAATCTGCTGTGATCTTAGCAGGATTAAATAGTTATGGAACCACAGAGATAACTGAAAAAGAAAAATCACGGAATCATACAGAAAATATTTTAAAAAATAATATTCAAGCGCTTAAAATTGTCGATAATAAAAAAAAGAAAAAAATTAAAGTATTTGGAAAAAAATTTTTGAATCCTTTAAATATTACAGTTCCAGGAGATGCTTCTAGTTCCGCTTTTTTTACAGCTTTAACGTTACTAAATGAAAAATCTTCCATTAAAATCAAGAATGTTGGATTAAATCCAACGAGACTAGGTTTCTATAAAATATTAAAAAAGCAAAAAGTAAAAATTAAATTTACTAATATTAAGAAAAAAAATAATGAAACTTTTGGAGATATAATTGTAAAAAATTCTAAACTAAAACCAATTAAAGCTGGTAAAAATTTTTATGTAAGTGCAACAGATGAATATCCAATTCTTTTTGTTATTGCAGCATTGACTAAGGGAATTTCTGTTTTTAGAGGTATCAAAGATTTAGCAAACAAAGAAAGTAATAGAATTCTTGAGATGCAAAAAGTTTTAAATCAGATAGGTGTGAAAAGTGTAGCATTAAAAAATGAAATTAAAATCTTTGGAAAGGGAATATTCAATGCCAGCGACAGAAAAATTTTTGTTCCAAATTTAGGAGATCACAGAATTTGTATGTCTGCATTCATTTTATCAATTTTAACTGGGGCACAAGCTGAGATAAAAAATTTTGAAACTGTTTTCACCTCTTCACCTTCTTTTTTAAAAATTATGAAATCATTAGGAGTTAAATTTGAAATATCTAAATAAAAAAATTCAAATTTCTTGTGATGGTGGAGCGGCAACTGGAAAGTCAACTGGAGCTAAATTGATTTCCAAAAAATATAAATTAAAATTTTTATCATCTGGTTTGTTGTACCGTTATGCGAGTTATTGCTTAATTAAATCAAGGCCAAAAAATAAGATTAAATTTCTTAAAGATATATTTAAAAAAATTAATTATAATAAATTGTTACATCTCAACTTACACACCCCAGAAATTTCAAAAAGTAGTGCTGAAATAGCTAAAATCGCAAAGGTAAGAAAAATTTTGAAAATTTTTCAGATAAATTTTGCCAAAAAAAACAAAAGATGTTGTATTGAAGGTAGAGATATATCAACTAAAATTCTACCAGGATCAGATGTCAAATTTTTCTTTAAGTGCAACCTTAACACTGCTGCAATAAGGAGGTTCAAAGAAATTAAAAAGAGAAATAAAAAGATTAAATTTCAAGAGGTTAAAAAAGCCTTAAGAATCAGAAATTTTCAGGACATCAATAGAAAAAACAGTCCTTTACTCAAACATAGAGATGCGATAGAAATCGACACCGGAAAACTAAACAAACGTATGATGCTGGTTAAAATGTCAAAATTTATTGATAAAGTGATTAAAACTAAATATGGCAAGTGAACAAGAGTTAAATAAAACTAATCCCTTACACAAGGAGTTTCAATCTCTCCTTGACGCAGATTTTAAAGACAGAAAAGTAAAAGAAGGCGAGATTATTAAAGCTACTGTCACTGAGATTACACCAAAATTTATTGTCGTTGATGCAAAACTCAAAATGGAGTCAATGATCCCTATAGATGAGTTTAAAAATGATGATGAACTTTCTAAAATCAAAGTTGGATCAACGATTGAAGTATTTCTTGAAAGAGTTGAAAACTTTAAAGGTGAGGTTGTCATCTCAAGAGACAAAGCTCGTAAAATGAAAGCGTGGAAAAAACTCGAAAAGGTTTTTGAGTCACAAGAAGAATTAACTGGATATATAACCGGAAAAGTTAAGGGGGGATTTATAGCCACTGTTGAGGGACTTCCTTGTTTTATGCCTTCCTCACAAATTGACGTTAGACCATTGAAAAAAGTAGATCATTTAATGAATACACCACTTAAAGTTATTGCTACAAGAATAGATAAGAACAGAGGAAACGTTTGTGTTTCAAGAAGAGCAGTTTTAGAAAAAAGTAAAAATGCTGAAATCTCAAAAGCATTAAAGAATTTAAATGAAGGAGACATAGTTGAAGACGCAATTGTAAAAGCTACTACGGACTGGGGTATATTCTTAGATATAAACGGAATAGATGCTTTGTTGCACGTATCTGACTTGAGTCACGGAAGGGTAAAAAAACCTTCAGACTTAGTTACAATTGGACAAAAGTTAAAAGTAAAAATAACTAAAATTGATCCTAAAACAAATAGAGTCTCGGCATCTATAAAAGCGCTTACGAAAGATCCTTACTCAGATATAGAAGATAAATATAAAGTTGGCGAAGTATACGAGGGAACTGTAACTAAAATGATGGATTATGGTTGCTTTGTAAGAATTGAAAATGGAATTGAGGGTTTAATTCATAATTCAGAGTTAGATTGGACAAACAGGAACGTTAAACCTAATAAAATACTTTCTGTATCTCAAAAAATAAAATTTAAAATTGTGAGCATTGATAAAGAGTCAAAAAGAATTTCCCTTTCATATAAAGCAATAATGAATAATCCTTGGGAAAAAGTAAAAGAAAATATCGGCAAAGAAGTAAAAATTAAAATAAATAATATTACAGAAAAAGCAATATTTGGTGAATTAACAGATTCAAAATTAACCGGCATGCTGCATTACAAAGAAATTTCTTATGATGAAAATATTGAAAATTTAAAAAAGTTTAAAAAAGGCGATGTAATTGATGTAAAAATTGTAGAGATAAAAGATGATAAAATTAGGTTTTCAAAAAGAGCATTAGAAAGAGATCCTTTAGAATTTTTCAGCGAAAATAACAAAAAAGTTGGAGACGTCATTACTACCAGAATTCATGAAGTATTAAAATCGGGTGTAAAAGTTGCTATTGACAAAGAAAAAAAATTAATTGTGACGATAAGAAAAGCAGATCTTGCTAAAGAGGCGGCTGACTCGCGTCCTGAAATTTTCAGTAAAGATAATGCGTTAGATGCTAAAATTACAGAACTAGATCTTAAAACAAGAAAAGTTAAATTAAGTGTAAAAGCAGCTCAAATAGACGAAGAAAAATCCCTAATAGCTAAATTTGGTGAAGGTGCAACTAAATCAGGAGCAACGCTCAAAGGGATTTTTGAAAAAGCTATTGGTGGAAAAAAAAAGAAAAAAAAAAAAGAAGATAAGTAATTGTCGAGATTAGAGATAATTAAATCACTTAAAGAAAAACACCCGAAACTAAATAAATTACAAATTGAAAAAATAATAGAGTCTTTTTTTAATTCTATAACTGATGCACTTAAAGAGAATAAATTTGTAGAAATAAGATCTTTTGGCTCATTTTTCGTAAAAAAAATTAAAGAAAAATATTCAGCTAGAAATCCTAAAACTGGTGAGTTAATTTATGTGCCAGAAAAAAAAAGAATAAGATTTAGAATTAGTAAAAAATTTAAAGAATATCTAAACAAATGAAAAAACCAAAAATATTTATAGCCTGTGATAATGCTGACTTAAAAAATATCAAAAGAATCATCAAATTTACTAAAACAAATAAAGTTGAAATTGGTTATAAATTTGGCCTAGAATTTTTTTATTCCAAATTTGGTAGATCATTTCTATCAAAATTAAAAAGTAAAAATATTTTTTTAGATCTTAAATTAAATGATATTCCCAACACGTGTAAAGCAGCTATTAATTCCTTGAAAGATTTAAAAAATGTATCATATTTAACTGTTCATATTAGTGGTGGTTATGAAATGCTTAAGGCCGTAAAAAATTGCTCAAAAAAAATTAATAAAAAATTAAAAATACTTGGAGTTAGCGTATTAACAAGTTTGTCTAATAAATCAATGAAAGAAATAGGACATACTAAATCCATTAAAGAAATTGTAAAAAAACAAGCGGCTTTAGCCAAAGCAGCAGGTCTAGATGGAATAGTTTCTTCTGGGCACGAAGTAAAATTCTTAAAGAAAATTTGCAAAGGAATGGAAATTGTTACCCCTGGTATTAGGCTCAAAGGAGATGGAATTGGAGATCAAAAAAGAGTAATGAGTCCAAAGGAAGCCTTTAAGAATGGCGCTACAGCTATAGTTATGGGTAGAAGCATCACAAAGGGCAATATTAAAAATAATATTCAAAAGCTAATTAAATCATTATAAAGAGCATATAATGAAAATTTTAAAAGGCATTCCGTTAATTGACCAACATGACAAAAATTTTATGTATGGGGGAAAATTTGGAGGAAATTTCATACCTGAAACTCTGAAAAAACCAATAGATGATCTGACTAAATTATTCGATAAATTGAGAAAAGATAAGAAATTTTTATACGATAAAGATTTTTATTTTAAAAATTATATTGGAGCTCCTACTCCTTTTATAAAACTTGAAAATTTGTCTCGATATCTCGGAGGGGCTCAAATTTATGCTAAGGTAGTGTCAGAAGCTAAAGGTGGCGCTCATAAAATTTATAATGCTACAGTTCATTGTCTCATCGCAAAAAGATCAGGGAAAAAATATATAGTAGGGGACACAGGAGCTGGTTATGCCGGAAAAATGCTTTCAATGGCTGCGAAAAAATTTGGTTTGAGATGTAAAATATTTATGGGTGCAAAGGATATTAATAGACAAAAACCTAATGTTAAGGCTATTAAAAAGTACGGCGCAGAAATAGTTCCGGTTACAACTGGAAGTCAAACATTGGTCGACGCAGTCAGTGAGTGTATGCGTTACTGGGTTTCTAATTGTGATACAACTCATATGTGCGTGGGTTCAACCGTTGGACCTAATATTTTCATAAAAATTTGCGCATATTCGACTGCTCAAATTTCAAGAGAACTAATGAAACAAGTACTTGAAGAATTTGGAGAAGTACCAAGAAAGTTGAAACTTCTAAATTGTGTGGGAGGAGGAAGCTCTGCAATGGGTTTTTGGAATGAGTTCATGGATACAGATGCTGAATTTGTAGGCATAGAGGCAGGGGGGCCAAAAAATAGTAAACTGCACGCTGCTCCATTAACTAATGGTTCTAAAATCGGTATATTGCATGGAGCTGCTCAGTATGTAGTTCAAGATAAAGAAGGACAAATAGGATTAACTAAGTCAATTTCTGCTGGATTGGATTATCCTGGTATTTCTCCTTTGCATTGTTTTTTAAAAGACTCAAAAAGAGCGAGATACACTTCTGCAAGTGACGAAGAGGCTTTGAAAGCATATCAACTTGTTTCTAACTTAGAAAATATATCTCCATCATTAGAACCTTCACATGCTTTTGCAGAAGCGATTAAGATTGCTCCAAAATTAAAAGGTTCAGACATAATAATTGTAAATAGTTGTGGGGACTCGTTAAAAGATAAGGATATTATTAAAACTAGAACAGGATCTTATATTAGATGAAATCAAATATTAGCTTAGCGTTTGCAAAATGTAAAAGAGAGAGTAGAGCAGCTCTAATTACTTACACTGTTGCGGGAGATAACACTAAAAATAATTCACTTAAAATATTAAATGCAATTTCGAAGCACGCAGATATATTAGAAATTGGTTTTCCTCATAATACGCCCATAGCAGATGGAGGGCAAATACAACAAAGTTCATATCGTGCTTTAAAAAATGGAATTAAACTAAATGATACTTTTCAAATTGTTAAAAGATTTAAAAAAATAAATCCAAGTAAGCCGATAATTTTAATGGGTTACTTCAATCAAATTTATCAAATGGGTGAGAATAATTTTTTAAAGAATTGTAAAAATTCAGGGGTTGATGGACTTATAATTGTAGACCTGCCTTTCCCTGAAAATCTAAAATTTGCAAACAAATGCAAAAAGAAGTCAATAATTTTCGTACAACTAATATCACCAACAACATCAAAAGATAGAATAAAAAAAATTATAAAAAATTCACATGAAATGATTTATTACATTTCAATGCTTTCAACGACCGGTGGAAAACTAAAAGTTTCACCTAAGAAAATATTACAAAATTATAGTAAAATAAAAAAAATAAACCCTAAGAAGAGTTTAGTAATAGGTTTCGGAATTACCGACAAAACAATTAAGCACCTTAAATCAAGCGATGGGCTTGTTGTTGGCTCTTACCTTTGTAAAAATATATCTAAATCACTCAAAATGAGACAAAATCCTGTCACAATGTTAGATAAATTAGTATATAAACTGAAAAAGAAAATTTTATGAATTGGATAAAAAATAAAATTCTAAGCTTTGTACAAAAAACAAAAGATAAGTTTAAAAAAAATAGGCCATCGAAAGATGAGCAAGCTAAAAGTTTATGGGTCAATTGTCCTGAGTGTAATCAAATGGAATTAAAAGAAGACCTCAAAAAAAATTATAATATTTGCAAGTGCTCATATCATTTTGATTTAGATCCCAAATTAAGATTTAAAGATTTATTATTTGATGAGGGAAACTTTGAATTAATAGATTGTCCTAGTTGGAGTTCTCCAGATCCTCTAGGTATGGAAATCAATGGAAAAAAATTTATAGACAAATACAAAGGGTATCAAAAAAAAACTGATCAGCAGAGTGCGCTTCTAATCGCTCATGGAAAAATTGGAGGACTTAAAGCGGTAGCGATCGGATATAATTTTGCTTTTGGAGGCGCAGCTTTTTCACAACGGGAAAATGAGCATTTTTTAGCTGCAGCTCAATTTGCTTTAAATAACAAAGTTGATTTATTCATTTCTATTTATCAAAGTGGCGGAAAAAGTGTTTATGGAAACATACACTCTTTAAAATCAATGAGTACAGTTCAAATGGCACATACAATGCTTAAAAAGGAAAATATTGTAAACATCGGTATACTTGAGTCTAAGATTACAGGTGGAACATTTGTTGATGTATTCGGAAACGATTTTTTATTTTCAATTAAAGGAAGTTCAGACCAACTTTTTTCGGGAAAAAGAGTCAGTGCTGGAGTAAGGTCCTCTGATAAGGCTGAAATGCCAGTGGATTTTGGTCAAGCATCATTTTTAGAAAAACATGGAATGGTTGATGGATGCATAAACTCAAGATTAGAAATTAAGGAAAAAATTGTAACTCTTACAAAAGTTTTATTGAAAAAAGAAGAGGCTCAAGATAATAGAGAGTCTAATGTCACAATCGATCAATCTTTACAATCAGCTAGCTAAAAACAAGTTATTTAACAAAACAATTAATTTTGATCTAAAAAGAATTAAATTAATTTTAAATAAACTTGGTAATCCAGAAAGAAACTTAAAAAATGTAATTAATGTAATTGGGAGTGACGGAAAATATTCACTTTTAACATCACTTAAATTTTTTATTGAGGCAAATAAACAAAAAACGTCAGCATATATCTCACCAAGTTTAAAAGATATAAGGGAGCGTTTTTGGAATGGTAATTCTTTCCTTAGTTATGCAGAAATAAAAGAAAAGATAAAAATAATTGAAAAGCAAAAAATTAATTTAACAATTTTTGAGGTATTGACTGTTATATTTATTTTAGGTGTATCAAAAAAAAATAATGATTTTAATCTTATCGAAGCAGGAGCTCTTTTTGCCAAAGATTCTACAAACTTGTTTGATTTTCCAAGAGCACAGGTTGTAGTAAATATTAATAAACAACATCTAAATTTTTTAAAAAAGAAAACTATTGATGAAATAATTAATCAAAAGGTAGGTAGTTTAAGTAATTTTACGAATATATACGTTGGTAAACAAAAATCATCAACTTCAAAAAAAATTAAAAAGATTTTAAGCAAGAATTTAAGCAAAGTTTGCTTTTCAAATACTTGGCGCTTAGTCAAGTTCAATCACAATTATTACTATAAAGATGCAAATAACAATATTAAATTAAAAACCAAGTATATATACTCAAAGGGATTACTGCAAAACCTGTGTCTCGCAATTAAAATAGCTCTAGATCTTAAAATAGATAAAAAGATAATCTTAAAAACTATTCCAAAGATTAAATTTGAAGCTAGAGTTGATTATATTACAAAAGGTAAATTAATAAAAAAAATCAATAAAAATGAAAAAATTTTGATTGATGGTTGTCATTCTGAAATAAGCGCAAAAAATTTAGCCAAATATTTGAAAAGCATAAAACTTCCTATTTATGGTATTTGGGGTATGACTAAAAATAAAAATCCAGAGAAATTCATTAAAGAGTTTAAAGGTTTGTTTAAGAAAGTTTTTACTGTTTCTATAGAAAATGAGTCTGCTTCCCTATCTGAAAAATTATTACATAATATCGCAAAAAAAAATAATTATACTGTAGAACCATGCAAAAATTTCTTAGAGGCGATAAAAAAAATCACTTCAAAAGAAAAAAAAATTATATGTATTTTTGGATCTCTTTATTTGTGTGGAAATGTTCTAAACCAAAACTAAATATTTTCTTTTATCCAAGATACGATATTTGATTTAGAAGTTGCTCCAACTTTAGTAGCTTTAAGTTCTCCGCCTTTAAACAACAACATGGTTGGAATACCTTTAATTCCATATTTAGTTGGAATATTAGGTTCTTGATCGATGTTGTGTTTTGCAATAACAACTTGATCTTTCATTTCATTAGATATCTCTTCTAAAGCTGGTCCAATTTGTTTACACGGTCCGCACCACTCTGCCCAAAAATCGACTACTGTAGGTTTTTCAGATTTAATGACTTCGTTATCGAAATTTTCATCTGTTATTGCTTTTGTTGGCATACTATTTAATTATATTTTTTTTATTTAATGTCAACTATGCAGAAGAGTAAATTTTTTCTAATTCTTCAACGTATGCGTTAATTTCATTTAGAATGCCTAACTTTTCTGGACGGTCCTCATTTTCAAATTTGGCCCTTAAAGTGTCTATCTCGGCATATGTTCTTGGTATGGTATTCCATTTCTCATTGTTTGTACTCAATAGTTTTTTAGCTATGTCTTTATGAATTATTTTATAATCAGACTTATCTAACACCTCTGGTTTTTCCATATAAAGAATCTTTTTACCAAAGTATTTAAGGCGTTCGTCTTTAAACTTTGAAATTACAAGTAATTTTTTATTCCAATTTGCGTTATGAAATTCTGGCATAATTTTATTATCTTCGGTAGTTGTAAATTTTGAATATATGCTTTCTTCATTATAAAGATCTTCTTGCGTCTTCGTTTGCTCTTTTTCATCTACTTCTGCGCGTTTTATTGAGGCAATTCTTTCTGCAAACTCTTTATGATTTTTTACCATTTTTGCCCTTGTCTCCAGCTTATTAGTTCCAATTAATTTATATTCATCGAACTTATTTCCATAAATCGGATTCATAATTACTGGATGTTTGTTGTGCCTTAAAGTTCTTATAAATTTTGGTTGCTTTTTCATCGCCGCTGTTAACTCTGAAACTGACATTGTTAAATAAGGCTCTGGATCATGCCTTAAATCAAAACATAATGGCCATTGATATTGAGGGTGCTGACAAACATAAGTCTGAACATAAGGCCTACTTCGGCCATAAAAATATTCATTTGTGCAAAAGTAGAGTTCTTTTTTAACTAAATCTAATGACTGATTCTTGTCTAATGTAAGCATGCTTGCTTTCCATACATTTGGTGCTTTTTTTGAAATAATTTTTGC
>MDTG01411228.1_pt1 | contig 13116 bp, 11 predicted proteins | sample 811421 | NCBI WGS metagenome assembly MDTG01 (sample SAMN05326645, study PRJNA326480) | marine metagenome | isolation source: seawater | place: Pacific Ocean: South East | collected 2011
CATAATGATTATGATAATAATTGGTTAAAAAGATTTAATGTAACTTTACCAAAAAATAATATATGTATAACAACACCAGTAGTAACTTATAACAATTTACCATCAAATATAATACCTATTCCTATTGAGGATTTTAAACAAAGAATATATGATTTTAGAAATAGTTTATTAAAAAATATCAAAAATGATATAAATAAAATAGAATGGTTATTTTTACCAAGAGCAACAAAAGAAAATTATAAACCAAATGATCGTAAAATAAATTATTCAGGTATATACAATTTTTTAAAAGATAAAAACTATGTGGAATATGATGTAATGAATACAAAAGATTTAATAAATCAAATAGAGTTGGTTAGAAGTGCGAAAAATATAATATTAGATTATGGTGCTTCATTTTGTGTAAATGGATTATTTTGTGAAAATCAAAATATTTATTTAACATCAAGAATAAACCATACAGAACAATTATGTTCTAAAACATTATTTAAAATTATTATGGAAAAGAATAATGTATATGATTTTAATTCAAAACATAAATATATTTTATAATATTTGAGATAATAATTTATCTCTTGCGAATTCAGGGTTAATATGTATCATATCAATCCATATATCAGATGAATTAGTAACATATATAAGATCTTCTTTTGGTATTAAATCTTTATTTCTATGAGGATATTTTTCAACATAAAAACCACACCATGTATATTGTTTTCCAAAATTTTTTGTTATATAATTTTCACCGATTAATAGATCAAATAATGTGCAATATATCCAATTATTTTCTTTACAAATAGATTTTAATTTTTCATTAAAAATATGAGTAACTTTATTTCTTGTTTGACCTTCACCAGTCATTGCGTGAAAATAGGTTGCTTTCATAAATGTTGCGTGTGGTCCCCATAAACATATTTTAATTTTATTATCAAGTACAGTTTGAATTTTTTTAATATAAGATATATAATTATTAAGAACATTATCTGCGCCTTTAGAACATATACTATCAAAAGTGTTATCATCAAAATTAATAGTTTTAGAATTATTATAAGATTTAAATGCGTATTGTAATAATTTCCATCTACAATCTACTTCTCCAAACATAAATATAATTGTATTATTTTCTGATATATTTGATATTATTTTTTGTATTAATTTATCTCTTTTTTCTATATTAAATGCTAATGCTCCATCCATACAACATCTGTATGAATATAGTTTAATTTCATTTTCTTTATATAAATAAGTAATAGAATTGTTATCTTTATAGTCTTTTAAATCTGTATCATTATTAAATTCATCAGGAAGTTTTCCAAGAAATTGCCATGTATGACTATCACCTATACAATGTAATTCCATATATATATATATATTGAATTATAGAATATTATTTTTGATTAGTCCGCGTTGTCTATCGGCTTCTATTGGATAATTTTGTACATCATTGTATATATATTTTATATTATTTGTAATAGTATTTTGTATTAATTTGAATATAATATGCATAGAAGTAGTTTCTTTTAAAAATTTTGGTAAATTATTGTATAATTCAGAAAATTGATATATATAGTCACTATTGCTAATAAACCAATCACCTTTTACAGCATTATAATTATCTTGTTTACTATGTTCATTATTTTTTCCCCAAATAGGATTATAAATAGCTGTTAAATCTATATTATTAAGATTCAATGGAACTAACCATATAACATCCATCATACTTAATATAACTATATCATGTTTAAAATTATTTTTAGTTTCATATTCTCGCATAATATGAAGTGCTTGTTTTATACTATATGTTAAACTGTAAAATATTTCAATAGTGCTTAAATTATAAGTGTTAATATGTTTAATATTTTCTCCGGTATTTTTACAGAAATTTTTAAATTCATTAGGAATATCAAATAATTTTTGTTTTTCAATAATATATTCTGTTGGATTATATTGTTCTAAAATTTGTTGTTTTTTATTTTGAGACCAAGAATGTATAAAACAATTAATATCAGGATTAATATCAAAAACATTTTTTTTTAAATAATGTGGAACAAGATTTCTATTAATATTATCTTTTTTATTGGTTTCATCAGGATGAACACCATAAAAACATAAAGCGATTTTCATAATATATATTTAAAATTTATTAATTTAAATATATATATAAGTAAAATATATAAAAATATTAAAAATATTATTATAAGTAATGATAAAGTTTGTGGTATTAGATTTTGATGGAGTATTTACATCGGGAAGAGTATTTATAAACAATGAAGGAACAATATTAAAACATTATAATGCAAAGGATGGACATGGAATGAAATTATTGAGAGATAAAGGTTTGGAAATAGGAGTGATATCAGGATATGAAAAGAATGATTCACAATTAAATATAATAAAGCATTTAAATATAAAATATTTTTCATTAGGAACAAATGAAAAATTGAATGTATTAAAAAAATGGTGTGATGAGTTAAATTTAAATATGGAAACAGAAGTAGCTTATATGGGAGATGATATAAATGATATTGAATTAATGAATAATGTAAAATTAAAAGGTTGTCCAATTGATTCTCATGAAAAATGTTTAAAGATAGCTGATTTTATATCAAAAAAAAAGGGAGGTGATGGATGTGTAAGAGAATTTATTGAATATATAATTGAAATAATAGAAAGAAGTAATATGAAAATAAGCTGTGTAATACCTTGTGCGAAGATAAATGATGTAGAAAATCAAAATTTAAGAAAATTTTATAATTCATCCCTGCTAAATATAAAGTTAGATACTATAAAAAATAATAATAATTTTGATGAAATAGTATTATCTTCAAATGATTTGGAGTTAGAAAAAGAAAATTTATTTGATAATAAAATCAAATATAAAAATAGAGAGAATTTTTTATGTAAATCAGATATTTTACAGTATAATGAATTATATAAAGAATATTTTAATATAATAGAAAATAAGGTATTAGTTCAAACTACACCAAGTTCTCCTTTTTTATTAAATACAACAATAAATAAAATAATAGACTATTGGATTTATAATCCAAAATGTGAAATGATAGTTGCGAGTAGAAATATAAGAACATTAACTAATAATTTAGATATAGAATTACAACAAGCATTTGTAATGTTAGATAAAGATACATTAAAGAAGTATAATAATAATATAACAGAAATAAAGAATATAAAATATTTTGAAATAGATGAGCTAGAAGGATTTATAGTAAATAATAATTTAAATTTTTTAATAGCAGAAACATTATTTCAAAGATCATTAAATAATAAAGAATTAATAAATAATTATATGTTAAATAATTCTTATCAAAATGCTAAAATTTTAGACTGTACAATTAGAGACACAGGATATTGTAATAATTGGAATTGGAGTTATGAATTTGTAAAAACATTAGCATTTTATATGAATGAAATAGGAATAGAATATTGTGAAATAGGATTTCTTTTGGATGAAAAATATGCTGAAAAAGGAGCCGGTATATGGAGAACTATAAATAAAGATTTATCAATAATAAAAAGATTAAAAAATGATATTTATGTTAATAATAAAACAACAAAAATAGCAGTAATGTTTGATATAGGTGATAATGATAGATTAAATTATAATATAGATGATTTACCACCACAAGAAGAGACATCAATAGATTTAATTCGTGTTTGTTGTTATTATCAAATATTAGAAAAAACGAAAGACATAATTATGAAGTTAAAAGAAAAAGGATATGAATTAACTTTAAATATTATGTATGCTTCTCATATAAATAATTATGAAATTTTACAAAAAATAAAATTATTTGTGAAAGATTTACCTATAAAATATTTATATTTTGCGGATTCAATAGGAGGTTTAATAGGTGATGAAATAAATAGTTTTTTTTTAAATTTAAAAGAGATATATCCAATTGAAAATGGTTTTCATAATCATGATAATAATGGCACAGTATTTACAAATATAAATAATCTTTTAAACAATAATATAAATATATTTGATACAACAATATCAGGATTTGGTAAAAATGGTGGTAATTGTCCATTTGAATTGATAATTTTAAATTTGTGTTTAAAAAAAAATTATAAAAAATATAATATACATAAAGTTTTAGAGTTTATAGATGAAATAAAAGACTATAATTTTTATGATAATAATAAGATAGATATAAATAAAATAAAAGATATGATTCAACAATTTTTAAATATTCATTCTAGTCATACAAAAAAATTTTATAATGACAATTTATTAGATTATTATAATAATATAGTTGGAATAGAATACAAAAGTAAATGGTAATATAATTTTATAGATAATTATTAATAAAATTATATTAAAATCTTCCTTTAAGATTAATAAAATCTTGTATTTCATCAACTATTTTTTCTTTATCAATATTGTTAACAAATTTTCTAATTTCTCTTTCTTTTTCTAAAATATTATTTAATTCAATAATAAAACTGTCAAATAAATTATTAGGAATAATAATTACACCATCTTCACTAGCAAATATGAAATCATTGGGATAGATAATAAGATTATTAATTTCAATAGGTATATTTATATCTGTATATGCCCAATTATTAGAGATAGCATCTATTGGATTTACATCTTTACAAAATACAGGGAAATCTATTTTATTTATAAGTTCAATATCTCTTGATATACCATCAGTTATATATCCTTTTGCGCCTAATTTTTTAAAAATAGTAGATGTAATATCACCAGTATGAGAAACAATATTATCATTAGATTGTAAAATAACAATTGGATTATTATTATATAAATTATGTTTATAAAAATTAAATCTAAAATTATCAGCTGCTTTATAGTCTGTATTTTTATCTATTTTTTTGCCATATAATGTTAATGCTGGTCCATAAATAATAGTTGAATATCCTGCTTTTGGTTTTATATTTAAAACATATTTGGTAGCATCATCAACAATTAAATTTAAAGCATCATAAACAGCACCTAAATAAACATCACCTGGTATATTATATTTATTATTATTATTTAAATTATTATGATTCATATAATTTTCAATATGTTCTAGTTTTGAAAAGTTATTTTTATAAATTTGTTCACACATAAAAAAATCCATATTTGTGTCAATATCTAGTGCTTTTAATTCATCAACTTCATAAAAATATGGATTATCTGTCCAAATACTATGATTTTTTTTAACAAATTCTGTATTAACTATTGTAATTCCAAATGTCATACTATAATATTTTGGCAAATCTTGTGATTTACAAGTTTTTAATGGATTAAAATTAACAGGTTTTTTATCATAAAACATATAATCTTTTTGATGTTTTACAGAAATAACACTATCATGAGTATTACTATTAAATATATCAATACATTTTTGATAATCATTTTCATTAATAAATGGGGTAGGTGTAAAAGCTATTAACATAATTTCTGTAGTGCAGGCTTCTGATAAACATTGATATACCATTTTTCCATCTGCTTCATCTGTTGCATAAATAGGATCTCTTTTAAATGTTTGAACACCAAGTTGTTTTGCTTTTTCTAAAATAATATCACAATCAGAATTGACCTGTATAATATCAATTTCTTTAACTTTTTTTAATATATTTATTCTTAATTCTAATAATGTTGTATCTCCAAATGGCCGTATACTTTTATTTAAACATCTTTTAGAACTACCACGAATAGGAAGTATAGCTGTAATTTTTGCACTTTTCATAAAAATATATAGTATATAATTATGTATTTTGTTTATATGTATTTAATAATAATTATTTTTGAATAATAGCATATATAGAATCAGATATTAATTTATCAGATCGATTTTGAATCCATATGTCTTCAATTTCATGTATTGATTCACCGTTATAATAATTAACTGCGCCTTTTTGTGGTTTATTATAATGAACCCAATATAAAAAATTAAGTAGTCCATATCTTTCAAATCCTTTAAATTCTATAATTTTATCAGTTTTAGATTTAATTAAATTAAAAAATATTTCAGGAGTAAAATAAGATACATGACAGTTCATATACCATACAATATTATTATATTCAGTTGATAATTTTGTTAGTTCATTATTTTGATTAGGAACTTCAATATAAAAGAATCCATTTTTTTTAACAATACTTTTTAATAATTCTATAAATTTTTTAGGTTCAAATACATGTTCAAATACATGAAAACATGTAACTATATCATATGTTTCTTTATTATTTTTAGCGAAATTTTCATCTAATAATGATTCAATCATTATAATATTTTCATTATTATGTTTATTAATTCTTTTACATCCTGGTTCTAATAATGTAATATTAATTTTATCACCATATTTATTTTTAATATTTCTACAAAAATGTCCGTATCCACCACCAATATCACACATATTAATAGTGTCATTATTTTTTAATAAATCATCTATAATTTGTTCAAGATATTTAATTCTTCTTAAAGATTGATTATTAACCATTTCTTCCCAATCTTTTGTAGTTCTATCTCCTATATTAGTAATATTTTTATCTTGTTTATCATGATCATAATATTCTTTTGCATTAAAATTAATTGGATATAATTGAATATGATTACATTTTTTACAAATAACTATTTTATGTTCATCATTTTCTCTTGTTTTTTCATAATAATCATTTTTTTCATTATTTTTACATAAAATACATTCAAAATTATTATTCATTTATACAATAATTTTGAATAAATATTTAAATTATTTTATATCTATAATATTATTCCACTTTTTAAACCATCATTATAAAACATATTAACAGTTTCTTTTGAAAATTCTGTTAAATCTTTACCAATATTATCTAATTTTTTAAATATGGAATCAGGAACAGTAACAATATGGCAATTTACATCTATTGCGTCAAAAATATTGTATACTTCTCTAACACTAGCCCATAATATTTCAATATTAGGACAATCTTTAACTACTTCTGTTGCGTATTTAACGATTTTTTTAGCATCAAAACCTGCGTCAGCAATGCGTCCGGAAAATACAGAAATAATAGTATGAATATTTTTATTTTTAATTGAATCAAATGCTGTATTAATTTGTTCTTCTGTAAAAACTGCAGTAATATTTAATTTAATATTTTCAGAATTTAATGTTTCAATAACACTGGCCATACTTTCTCCTTTTGTATTTATAATGGGAATTTTAACATATATATTTTCATTCCAACTATATATTTCTCTTGCTTGAATAATCATATTTTCTATATCATCTGCGAAAACTTCAAATGATACAGGTAAATTATTTGTTTTTTTTAACATATTGATAGCAAAATCTTTATAATTTTTATTATCAATATTACCATTATTTAAAAGAGTAGGATTAGTAGTAAATCCTTTTACAAAATCATTTGTTCCATATAAATCTATATTAGTTCCGTCATAAAAAATTTTTATTTGATTTTTATAATCAGTTACCATTTTAATATTATAGTTTATATACAATCTTTAAATTTTAATTTAAATTATATAATTTAACCAAAAAATACTTTCTTTAATAGCATAAATCGCTTGTTCTTCATTAACTTTAAATCTATACGGAATCATTCTTAAACAGTGTAATGTTAAATAAAATAATCCAGTTTTAATTAAATCATTATCATTATCAATATCGAGTATATTTTTCCAAACAGAATAATTTTTAAATATAAAATCTATTTTTTGTGTATTAAAATATTCTTTTGTATCTAATAAATTATTTTTATAATCTATTTTTACTATTACATTACTATCACAAGACCATAATTCATATTTAGATATTTCAGATTGTAATAGTTTACCAAGATCTAATTCTTTTGCGTCTATAAAATCTCCTCCGTCCATATCAATAAGTTTTATATCATTAGTTTCATTATTATATAATATATTTTCATAGGTTAAGTCACCATGAATAGGAGATAAATATTTTGGATTGTATTTATTATAATTAATTTCTAATAATTTTTTTAAACCTAAACATTTTATACCATTAATAATAATATGATCCATATTTATTATTTTATTTATATTATCGCTTAATTCACAATATGATTCTAAATTTATTCTATTTTTTAAAAATTTATTAATCCAGTTTTCATCATTGCATTTTTTTTTCATACAATAAATTTCTTTTTCAAGAATATTAAATAAGTTAGATAAAATATTATATTTATTATTTGTATCATTATTAGTTGAACAAAATTTATAAAATTCTTTATAATTAATTAAATAGTTCATATCACAATAATAATAATAATCATTATCTTCTTCTGTTATTATAGTAGGACATATGTTATGACAATAACAATTAAATCTTTTTAAGTTGAATACTTGTAATTTTAATTTATTATAATGTATTTTATTATTATTATTTTTATAAATAATTTTTCTAACAAATAAATTGTTATTGTTTTCTATTAGATAAGTTTTTGAAAAACTAGCCCCTTTAAAAATTTCTACAATATTATCATTGTTAGTTATTTTATTGATATTTATATCTTTTATACCTTGATTTCTATTAATATTTATTGCGACGGATTGTAACTGAAAAGGCGATGAGGGTTTTATATCATTTATTAATACTCTTGCTCCACTAGGTAAATTAGTTATTATATCATGATATTTAATGTTTAAGCTATCTAACATATTTTTAATTTTATTTTTATTTGAGCGAGCTGTTGTAAATATAATCTTATAATCATTATTTATAAAATCGTTTATTTTTTCAACAGTTTTTTCTAATAATATTTCATTATTATAGTTTGGTTGTGCATTATGTTGTATAATTGTTCCATCTATATCACAAAATAATGTTTTTTTATTTCTACGATTATTTATAGCAATATTTAATGTTTCTGGTTCTCCAAAAAATTCAGCATTTATAATTGGAATATGTTTTATTTTTTTTGATGATATATTTTGTTTAATATAAGATGTAATACTATCAAAATTATACTCTAATAAATCTTCAATATTTTTAAAAAAATAGCTTCCTATTACTCCAAAATCAATAGTATTTGATATATCTAATATATTTTTTTCACAACTATCTATTATTTCATTAGTATATTTATTTACATATATTTTACCCCATCTTGATTTATTATCATTTTGTATATCCCAAGTAGGTATTAATAAATCATAATTATTACTATCATTATTATTAATATATTCTATCATTGGAGATATATCTATTGAATGATCACAATCACTTAAAAAAGCTTTTCCTGTAATTTTTTCTTTTTGTAATGCGTGATATATAGTTTCATATTGATTATTTGTTTTGTTATCTAATATAATAAGCTTGTAATTATATTCTTCAAATAATTCTTTTAAAACATTATCAACATTATTTTCAGTATTTTGTTTTAATGTAATTATAAAATAAATAGTATCTATAAAATTTTTATATTTGGAAAAATGTAATAATGCCAATTCAATAAATTTATTATCAGATATTTGTAAAAATGGTTTAAACTTATAGTTATATCTACTACCTTCACCGGCCATAGGAAATATAATATTAAATTTATTTATATCACTCATATAAAATATTTAAATTAATTATATTTATATATTTTAATTAGAATAATATATTACTGTGCTGTTTTATAATTAACATATCCTTGTTGTATATCAGAATAACCAGATTTTTGTTTTGTAATATGTGGAATAGTGCAATAGCAATTAAAAATATTTTGAAGTATAGTTCCATAAAAAACATCTATTTCTTTTGAATAAGATTCAATATTTTCAATTAAATATTTCATAGCTTTTTCAGTTATAATATATGAACCCGTTGTATGTGTTCCATTCACTTTCATAATATTTTCTGTAACTTTTTCTTTTTTTCCCAAATGTGAGCCACATAAATATAACATATCATAATCATTATTAATTTGTTTGCTATATTCAGATAATTCTTCTAGACTATATATAAACTCTGTATCATCTTCTAAAATAAGTATTTTTTTATAGTTTCTTTCTAATGCTAATTCACAAACTGCGAGATGACTTTTTAAACATCCTAAGCATCCAATTTGATAGTTTAAAAATTTATTATGAACAAAAGAATGTTTCACATGATTACAATAATTATTATTCCATTCAATAATTTCTTTAATAGTAGGCTTAATAGCTTTAAAAAATTCAAAATTGTGTATATTTAATCTATTCATTTCATTAATCATATGTTCTTTTCTATCTTGGCGGCTTGCTAAGTTAATTATAAAGATTTTATCAACATCCATTTTATAAAATATTATAATTAAATATTTAAATAGTTATTGTATTAAAACTTAAGCTTCATATTAAAACCGTTACTTATATGATTTTTTTTATAATTAACATTTTTTTGTATAATATCAGAATAGCTTTCTTTTTGAGTAGTGATTATAGGATTAGCACAATAACAATTAAATTTTTTTTGAACATAATTTGCTAAAAATACATCAATTTCTAAATCATAAGAATTTATATTATCTAAAATATATTGCATAGTATTAGCTTTTATGATATATGAACCAGTTGTTAATGTGCTAATTATTTTATAAGTATTAGTTGTATATTTAATAGGTTTTTTAATATGATTACCGGTTAAATATAACATGTCATAATTATAATTAAGTTGATATATACAATTTCTAATATTATCTAATGTTAATAAGAACTCAGTATCGTCTTCTAATATCATAATTTGATTGTAATTTCTATTAAATGCGAGTTTATATATTTCGATATGGCTTTTTAAACAACCAAGACAACCTATTTTATATATATTAAATTTTTCTATGTTATTTTTATCAATAAGTTTATTATATGTTTTATTACAGAATAAAGGATTCCATTTATTAACTTCTTCTATTGTAGGGCAAATAGCTTTAAAAAATTCATAGTTACTAATATTTAATCTATTAATTTCTTTCATTATATCTTCTTTTCTATCTTTCCTATCTTCTAAATTAATAATAAAGATTCTATCTATTTTTTTATAGTCTAATGTTTCATACATACTATTACTAATTATACTATATTATTATATCTTAATGATTACAAATTAAAGATAATTATTATAAATAATATAATGACTGATACTTGTTTAATTTGGTTAGTAAATAAAATAGATAAAATATGTAAGCCTACTGGTGAAAAAAGGATAATAATGACGATGGAAAGTGTAAAAAATGTAACAAAATATATTAAATTACCAGTAATATTATTTCATGAAGATATTACAGAGAAAATAAAGTTTGATTTTTTAAATATTTATGATGATATTACATTTTTTAAATTAGGAGATTTTAAAGAAAATGGTATTCCATATGATAGTAATGTATGTAAATGTGGAAAAGGATATATGATGATGTGTCGTTTTTTTTCAGGTGTAATGCAAGATACAAATATATTAAAACAGTATGATTCTTATATTAGATTTGATGATGATTCATTTTTAACAGAACCGTATATAAATGTTTATAATTTTTTTGAGATAGCAAGAAAAAATCATTATGTTTATAGAAGTATTTTTCATGATAATCCTGAAAAAATAACAGAAGATAAAGGTTTGTTTAATTTTACTTATGAATTTTGTGTAAAGAAGGATTTAAAAATAGATGTATTATTGGTTTCATTAATAAATTCTGGTTTTGTATCAAATGGTAGATATACGGGTATTTGTCCATATAATAATTTTCATTTTTGTAAATTAGAATTATGGCATCATCCAGTAATAAAAGAATATACAAATACAATTATTAGAAACAATTATATAACATTATATAATTGGATGGATGCAAATATTCATTCTATGATAATTTTTGTGCTATGTCCTTTATTAGATATGAAAGTTTCTTGTATAAATGATTTTGGTTATCGTCATAATAAACACTTTTCAGTATTAGGTGGTGATTCTGTTGTATTTAAAGACAAAGAAGAATTTTATCCAAAATGCTAATTATATATTTTATGATTGTTATTTAAATATATAATTAATATTAATTATAATAATGATTTTAACTGATGTTTTAACTGCTTGTGATATGAATCCTTTATATTATAAATTTATTCCAATATTTATTAGAGCGTGGAAAAAATTATTCCCAGAAGTGAATATTCATATAGTTTTAATAGCAAATGAAATAATAGATGAATTGAGACCATATACAAAATTTATTAAATTATTTAAACCTATAGATAATATTAAAACTTCATTTATAGCACAAAATATTCGTTTATTTTATCCTTCTTTGATTAAAAGTGAGGGCGGAATTTTAATAACTGATATGGATATTATACCTATGAATAAAAGATATTATCAAGATTCAATAAATGATATGGATAGCGATAAATTTGTGTGTTATAGACAATTAGAATGTGTTGGTAAAAATGAAATGGTCATTTGTTATAATATTGCACATCGAGAAGTATGGGAAGAAATTTTTAATATAAAAACAGAAAAGGATATAGTAACTATGTTAAATATATTAAATAATAATTTTAAATATGTTGGTCATGAAAGTATGCCATTTTGGATAACAGATCAATTATATTTATATGAAAGAACACAAGATTGGAATAAAAATAAATATAGATTAGTAATATTAAATGATAGAATGACTGGATTTAATAGATTAGATAGAGGCCGGTTTCCAAATAATACAATACTTATTCACTCAGTAAAACACGGTTTTTATTCAGATTATCATATGTATAGACCTTATGAAGAATATAAAGAGGTAAATGATTCAATTGTAAATTTATTATAATAATTAAATAATAATATAAATATTAAATAATTATATTATTATTGAAATATGGCAGGAAATGTGCTAGAGTTATCTTTAGATTCTAATTTTGGTTTAATACCAGACAAGGATATTTTTAAATATTACAGTCAAGATTATAATAATGGCGAAAAACCAATAGATAAACTTGTATTAGATAAATACATTAATTATTGGAAAGATAAAAATAAAAAAAATAATATTACAGGTGTTTTTGTAGAGGTAGGTGCGTATAATGGAATTACTTATTCAAATACAAAAACTATGGAGGATCATTTAAATTGGACTGGTGTATTAATTGAACCTTCACCACAAAGTTTTCA
>MDTG01095549.1_pt1 | contig 13112 bp, 9 predicted proteins | sample 811421 | NCBI WGS metagenome assembly MDTG01 (sample SAMN05326645, study PRJNA326480) | marine metagenome | isolation source: seawater | place: Pacific Ocean: South East | collected 2011
CCACTATGAAATGGCGGCACCCCCCACTTGCCATGCTCTTCGTTTGTAGGGTTCCAGTGGCTACCTGCGCTAAGCCCGTCTAGGGATTCGCAATCACCTATTTCATGAATATGAATTGCTAATTGGTCTGAATTAGCATTGTGCACGTCTATGGTTAGTTTTACAAGATTATTTGTCTCTATAAATTTTGCTACTCCATTAATTGGGCTTGAGCCAATTCCCTTTATATGGGCAATGGCAATATTTTTATTGGTACAGGCTGTGAATACCAACAACAACGAAAGAATTAAAGGCTTCATTAAATTATATTTTTATTTGGTCTGTTGAATTAATTTTCTTGTTTATACCTAAACCAGTAATCTTCACGCCTATATAGTGCCAAACTGGTGAAACCATTGCAATCCACTCGGATAGAATTTCATTTTTTGAAACTGTAATATTCAAGGGTTTTTTCTCCCCCACGCTTACAAACACCTTTCCGTTTTTGGTATTATAAATTTTAGATATATCAGGGAAGGTTGGGTGGTTTTCATAGGGCGTATTACCCCGTAAAAAATTGTGACCTGTTCTGTTTACATGATCAGCGGTGTGGGCTGTCTTGGTGTCTATAAAAACCCTATCAATTAACACCAAGCTGTTAAACCCATATTTGTTTCTTATTTTTGAGTAGTTTTCTGGATTAATGGTTTTGTTTGTATTATCAAAAGGGAACAGAAATGTATAGTTATCGTGATTTTTCATCCCATGGTTATAAAAACGATCATTGTGTTTAATGTTTAGTTGGTCTGAAATGCTTTGTGAACAACAATATATAAACTGTGTCATTGTCTAGGCCCAAACAATGAGGTGCCTACCCGAATCATTGTGCTTCCTTCTTCTACTGCAATAGTAAAATCCCCGCTCATACCCATTGAAAGTTCTGTTAGTTTTTCTGAACCACATTCTTCGTTAAGCTGATCAAGAAATTTTCTTAAATCAACAAAGGCTTTTCTTGTGTCTTGTTCGTTTTGGGAAAAGGGGCCAAGGGTCATAAGTCCTTTTATGTTAATATGGTCAAAGTAGATAGATTTAATTAGGTCGTCGCTGAGCACCGGCTTAAAGCCATTCTTGTTTTTGTCTCCACTGGTATTGATCTCGATCAGCCCACTAATGGGTTTATTTAATAATTGTGCTTTGTTATTAATCTTATTAGCCAATTTATATGAATCGATTGAATCGATTGTATCAAATAAATCTATAAATTTATTTATTTTATTTGACTGGAGGTGGCCAATAAACCTGCGGGTTATTTTTGGCATTGAAGAAAACGAGTTGAATTTGTTTACTGCTTCTTGTATTCTGTTTTCCCCAATATGTAAAACCCCTAAAGAGTAAACCTCTTCAATTAAGCGAAAGGGTTGGGTTTTGGTTGCGGCAACCAATGTAACATTTTGACTTTGGTTGCCATTTTTTTTTGAAGACTCTATTGCACTTAATATCTTTTGAAGATTGTTCTCAATGCTCATTAATTAGATTCGGGGGCCTGTTCTTCTGTTTCGGTATCTATGGATATTTGTTTGTCTTCTTCTTTCGTTGCGCTATCCTCACTAATTACCCTGGTAATGGATGATATATTTGTTCCGTCGTCCAGCTTAACAAGCCTAACGCCTTGTGTGACCCTACCAATTGATCGTATAGCTTTAACGGGTTGTCTCATTAACACGCCTGAATCAGTGATAACAATTAAATCATCTGAATCAACAACCTCCATTATATTAACCATTTTTCCGGTTTTGTCTGTGCAGCGCATTGTGAGTACGCCTTTCCCGGCTCGTGTTTGTGTGCGATATTGTAAAACCTCTGTTCTTTTCCCGTATCCTTTTTCGGTAGCAACTAAAATTGTTCCTTCACGCTTTACAATCAACATACCAACAACATAGTCTACTTTTGAGCTAAGCTTAATACCTTTTACCCCCATTGTTTTTCTTCCGCTTGCCCTTACGTCGTTTTCAGAAAAACGTATAGACTTACCTTCGTGCGTGCCTAATAAAATATCGTTTTCACCATTAGAGACTCGGGCCTGAATAAGTTTATCTCCCTCTCTAATTTCAATTGCATATATTCCACCTTTTCTCGGTTTACCATATGCGGATAGCACTGTTTTTTTGATGATACCATTTTTGGTTGCCATGACTATGTAATGGTCATCATCAAACTCTTTTACACTAACAAAGGCTTCTACTTTTTCTTCGGGGTTACAACCAATTAGGTTGACAATTGCCCTACCCCTGGAAGCTCGTCCTGCTTGAGGTATGTCATATACTTTTAACCAATAGCATTTTCCAGTGTCAGTAAAGAACAGCATGTAGTTGTGCGTGTTTGCAATAAACAGGTGTTCTACAAAATCCTCATCTTTACTCATAGCCCCTTGTACGCCGCGACCGCCGCGTCGCTGTGTTCTGTATGTGTTTAGGGCTGTTCTTTTAATATATCCCTGGTGGGTGATAGTTAAAACAACCTCTTCTTCTGCAATCATGTCTTCCATTGAAAAGTCTGTGTCAACGGGAACTATTTCAGTTCTTCTTTCATCCCCATATTGGTTTTTGATTTCTAATAGTTCTGTTTTAATAATATCCATCCGCTTGGTTTTGTTTTCCAAAACGCTTTTCAGATTTGAAATAAGTTTGATTAGTTCTTTGTATTCCCCAACAACCTTGCCAACCTCTAGTCCGGTTAATTTTTGAAGCCTCATTTCTAAAATCGCCTGGGACTGTAGCTCTGATAAATTAAAACTGTTCATAAGGCCTTCTTTGGCTTGGGATGGGTCTTTGCTTCCTCTAATTACTTTAATCACAGCATCGATATTATCTAGTGCAATTTTTAAACCTTCTAATATATGGGCTCGTGCCTCAGCCTCTTTTAGTTCAAACTCGGTTCTTTTAACAACAACCTCATGTCTAAAATCAATAAAATGATTTAATACTGTTTTTAGCGGCATGATCTTTGGGATACCGTCCACTAGCGCCAATAAAATTATTCCGAATGTGTCTTGTAATTGTGTGTGTTTATAAAGCTGGTTTAAAATAACCTCCGGAACAGCGTCGCGCTTAGTTTCTACTACCACCCGTATTCCGTCTTTGTCTGATTCATCTCTAAGATCGCTAATCCCCACAACTTTTTTATCACGAACTAGGTCAGCAATTTTTTCTACCAAAGACGCTTTGTTTGTTTGATAAGGAACCTCTGTAACTACAATGCTGTTTCTTCCTTTTTTATTAGTCTCAATATGTGCTCTTGCGCGCATTTTTATTTTCCCGCGTCCGGTTTCGTAGGCCTCTTTTAAGCCGTCCATACCTAAAATTAAACCTGCCGTTGGAAAATCGGGGCCTTTAATGTGTTGCATCAGCTCATCTGTATCTATTGACTGGTTGTCAATTAACGAAATTAAACCATTAATGATTTCTGTTAGGTTGTGGGGTGGGATTTTTGTTGCCATACCAACAGCAATACCTTCGGAGCCATTTACAAGCAAAGTTGGAACAGCTGATGGTAAAACGCTTGGTTCTTTTAGCGTCTCGTCAAAATTAAGATCCCACTCTACTGTTTCCTTTTCAAGATCTTTTAACATTTCACTTGAAAGCTTAGTCATTCTAGATTCGGTATAACGCATGGCTGCAGCATTATCTCCATCTATGGATCCAAAATTTCCTTGGCCATCAACTAGCTCATAGCGCATAGAAAAATCTTGTGCCATTCTAACTAGCGCGTCATAAACAGAGCTATCACCGTGCGGGTGGTATTTACCCAAAACATCTCCAACAATTCTTGCTGATTTTTTATAGGGCCTGTTCCAACTGGAACCCAGCTCGCTCATTCCGTATAATATTCTTCTATGTACTGGTTTTAAACCATCACGAACATCTGGTAGTGCTCTAGACACAATTACAGACATAGAATAGTTGAGATAGCTCTCCTTCATTTCATCAACAATGTCTCTTGGTAGTGTATTATCTCTGTTAAAGTCTGTCATTTATAGCTCCAATTATTATACATCTAGGTTAACAACAAATTTTGCATTGCGTTCAATAAAACTGCGCCTTGCCTCAACGTCGCTACCCATTAGGTTTTGAAAGGTTTCAGCTGCCTCTGCAGCGCTTTCAACGGTTACCTTCATTAATGTTCTTTTTTCAGGATCCATGGTGGTTTCCCATAATTGGCCCGGGTTCATCTCGCCAAGACCTTTATATCTTTGTATACCTACTTTTGTATTTTTATTGTCTTTTTTCATGCGCTCAATTAATAGGTCTCGCTCGTTATCGTCGTATGCGTATGATTCTTTTTTTCCTTGGGAGACCCTATAAAGCGGTGGAAGTGCTAAATATAAATAACCACCATCAATTATTTCTTTCATTTTTCTATAGAAAAAAGTTAATAAAAGCGTTCTGATATGAGAACCGTCTACGTCGGCATCGGTCATAATTATAACCTTATGATAGCGAAGTTTTTCAACATCAAAATCTCCGGCAGATTTTTCACCAGACTCTTCTTCTGATCCGCCAAACCCTGCGCCTAGTGCGGTAATCATTGATTGTACTTCGTTATTAGAGAGAAGTTTGTCGATTCTTGCTTTTTCTGAATTAATAACCTTTCCACGGAGGGGTAATATTGCTTGTGTTCTCCTGTCTCTTCCTTGTTTGGCTGACCCGCCAGCGGAATCACCCTCAACTAAATAAAGCTCACAAAAAACAGGGTCCCTATTAGAACAGTCGGATAGTTTTCCAGGCAAAGAAGACCCCCCTAGTGCGCTTTTTCTTCTTATTAGTTCTCGCGCTTTTCTTGCCGCAGATCTGCTGCGCGCAGCAAGAAGTGCTTTTTCAATAATTCTTCTTCCTATTGATGGGTTTTGTTCTAAGAAGTCTAATATTCCCTCGTATACAATTTTATCAACAACGCCTTTAATTTCTCCATTACCAAGTTTTGTTTTCGTTTGTCCTTCAAACTGTGGCTCTGCAACCTTTACACTAATAATAGCGGTTAGACCCTCCCTAAAATCCTCACCGGTTAGTGTTATTTTTTCATTCTTCTTTGCTTTTATAAGGTTGTTTTTGGACGCGTGATTGTTCATTGCCCTGGTTAAAGCAGACCTAAAACCAGACAGGTGGGTACCACCCTCAATAGTGTTGATGTTATTAACAAATGTTAAAATATTATCATTGTATGTGTTTCCATAGCGCATAGCAACCTCAACGGGAACATCGCCAATGTCTTTGTTAACGGTAATGACCTTATTATGAAGTGGGTTGTTGTGTTCGTCAAGATATTTTACAAAATCGCTTAGGCCGCCTTTAAATTTAAAAGTGTCGCTTTGGCCCTCTTCGGACCTTTCATCAATAAGCTGTATCTCTATACCTTTGTTTAGATATGCTAACTCACGAAGCCTTTCGCTAATAATGTCGTATTCAAAACTTATGGTTTTAAATATTTTGTTGTCTGGATAAAAACAAACCTTGGTGCCTGTTTTTTTAGCCGTTCCTGTGGTTTTTAGTTTGGCTTGTGGTTCTCCTATTTTATATTCTTGTTTGTGAATTTTGCCATCTCTTTTAACCTCAACCCAAAGCCATTCCGACAGCGCGTTTACCACAGAAACACCCACACCATGGAGGCCGCCTGAGACCTTATAAGATCCTTTGTCAAACTTTCCACCCGCGTGTAAAACCGTCATAACAACCTCTACGGCTGGTTTTTTTTCCTCTTTGTGAATATCAACCGGGATTCCTCTTCCGTTATCTTCAACAGTTACTGAGCCGTCTTTATTAAACACCACAACAACCCTTGTACAATAACCGGCGAGCGCCTCATCAATAGAGTTGTCCACCACTTCATAAACCAAATGGTGAAGCCCTCTTTTGCCAACATCCCCAATGTACATGGCGGGTCGTTTTCTTACGGCCTCTAAACCCTCTAATACTTTGATGTTTTCTGCGCTATAGTTCTTGTTTGTTTGTGATTCGTTCATATAAAGCGAACCTCCTTGATGGTGTTTTTTCCAAGTTTTTTATTTAACTGGTTTATAATATCCTGCTGTTTGAAAACGAGTTCCTGTCTCCATGTTGAGCTGGAAACTGAAACAGTAAGCGTCCCGTGTTCTACGCTAATTGGCTCTGTGTTTTTAGAAATTTTTTCACCCACAACCTCATCCCACAACACAATAGCCTTGTTTTGGTTTACGTTTTTAGTCAACCCAAGTTTGTTTAGAAAGTTTTTAATTGTTGTGTCTAGTTTTTCCAATTTCTTTTTAGGTGGGTTGCTTGGTTGTTTGGGTTCGTGGTGTCTATGCCGTGTTTTTCCGCGCTTATTAAATCGGTATTGGTTATAATTGTTTGTGATGAGTCTTTAATGAGATCAAAAATTGCATTACCCCTCTCAAGGTCGAGTTTTGCGAAAAGATCATCAAGAAGTAGGGTGGCGCTTTTTCCGGTTTTGGTTTTTATGAAAGAGTGTTCTGTAATTTTTATTATTACAAAAGATAGTTTGTGCTCACCCTGGGATCCAAACACTCTAAGTTTTTTATTATTAAAAAGGATGTTGTATTTGTCGCTATGTGGTCCACAAAGCGTTCTTCCAATTAAAATTTCTTTGTTGATTGAGTTTTGCAGTTGTTCTAATAGTCCTGTTTTTGTTTTGTTCGTCGGTATGTCGGAGTTGATGTTTATTTTAATATTATTGCCATATTTATTGCAAACCACCCCTAGTTCTTTGTTGAATATTTTTTCTAGTTGCTGTTTTTCTAGCCAAACCAGTGATCCGTATTTGGCGACAGGCTCGTTCCAAATCTCTATTTCGTTTTTGGTTTTTTTCTGTTTAAGTAGTGAGTTTCTGTTCTTGATGGCAGCAGAATAGTTGACCAGGTTTGAAAGATATGCTTGGGAAACGGTTGAAAATAGGCGGTTGAAATATTTTCTCCTTTCGAGGTGGGGGCCTTTTGTGATTTTTTCTTCTTCTGGGGAAACTAAAACCGTTGGGTTTTTGCCAATTAGGTCTTTTATTTTTTTGTCGGCATTGTTTATTTTTATTTTTTTTAAGGCTTGTTTGTTTTGGTGAATGGTTATTTTATGATCACTAAACAATGCACTGATTGTGGTTTCGTTTTCTCCTGTTTGTATGGCTTCGGATAGCTTGTTTGTTTTAAAGCTTTTGCCGTTGCTTGCGAGGTAAACCGCTTCTAGTATAGATGTTTTTCCGGAACCGTTTTCTCCCCATATTATATTTATGCCTGGTGAAAAATCAACAAGAACATCCTTGTGATTTCTGAAGTTGGTCATTTCGATTTTTTCTATCGACATTACCCTTTTAATAGGTTGGTGCTGGCTTGGTTTTTAATAAAGTTTACCTAGTCGTTTAGTCGGATTGGCATTAATAACATTGTTAGGTTTGTGTTTTCTTTTTGTTTTTTTGGTAAAAAAAGCGCGGCACTAATAGGGGATTTTAGCTGAACAACAACGTCGTCGTTTTCAATATGAGACAAAACATCTTTCAGGTAAGCCGCATTATAACCAACGGTTATATCTTCCCCTTTGTAGTCTCCTTTAATTTTTTCACTTGCCTTTGTTGACTGTTCAGCGTCTTCTGTTGACACCACCGCTTCTTCGTTGTTTAGTTTTAAAGCAATTTGGTGGGTTGTCTTGTTTGAAAAAATTGAAACCCTTTTTACAGCAGACAATAAGCTGTTTTTATTTACTGTGAAATTTTTATCATTATCTTTTGGTATCACCCCATCAAAATCTGGGAATTTTTCATCAATTATTCTGGTAAAATATTGATCGGTCCCCACTGTTGTGGTTAGGTGGTTTTCTCCAACAGAAAGGTTTATTTTTTCTTCCTCAAGACCGCCGGAAAGAAGGTTGAGAAATTTCTTTGGAACAATTACATCATCAAAGCCGGCGCTGTCCCCGCCGTTGGTTGTTTCGTATTTAACAAGCCTATGTCCATCTGTTGCTACAGCGGTAATATTTTTTTGAGCAAATTTAAACAAAACACCTGTTAGTGCTGGTTTTAGATCGTCTCTGCTTACAGCAAACGCTGTATTGTTAATTATTTGTTTTAAAACACCGCTTTCTAGGTCTATTTGTTTTTTTGTTTCAACCTCGGGGGTGTTTGGAAACTCGTCTGCTGGTTTTCCAACAATATTATAGTTCCCGTGGTCTGTAGAAATATTAATTTTATTTTCCTCGTCAGCGCTAATAGTGATTCTTGTTTCGTCGTGAAGTTCGTTTGTTATGTTTAACAGCATTTGAAGGGGTATTGCAACACTACCCATAGATTCGATACTTGCAGATAAGTGAACCACAACCGTTATCTCGAGATCGGTAGATTTGATTGTTGTTTCTGTTTCGCTTACAGAAAAAAGTACGCTGTTTAAAATTGGCAGTGTTGCTCTACTTGGTGTGGCCTTTGATAGTTTTTGAAGTGCTGTTTGGAGTTCTGATTTTGAAGTGGAAAGTTTCATTTTTAATTAATTTTAATAACTAAGATTTAATAAGATATTTATGGACTAAATCACTGATACAATGTTAATGTAAAACTCATCTTTTATCAAGTTTTTTTAAACTGTTTTCGAGTCTTTTTTATATTTAAATAACCCATAGATTTAAAAACTTATTTATTATATAGTTCGTGGAAAACAACTCAATATAAAAAAACAGTTTTGTTATATAAGAAAGAATAAAAAGATAACACATAAAACATAAACAATAACTTAATGTGGATAACCATTAAAAAGTTGTGGATATTTTTTGTTTTTTCAACAAAAAAAAACACCACAATAAGTAATTTTTTTTTTAATAAAAACTGTGGAAAAAAACTGTGGAAAAAACTACTCGTTTATTGAAATATAGAGGTCTTTTTTAGATTCATTTATCCACACCTCAAACCACTCAGCCTGTTTTCTGTTTAAAGCCATTGTTTCTATTTCGGTCCAGTGTTTTATTAGATCCGCTGACCCGCCCGGCTTTAGTGTTTCCAACCAAACCAAATGATATCCCAGGTCGGTTCTAATTGGTCCTGCACACTCACCACTATTAATTTGGTTTAAAACCATACCGAACTCAGGTATTGGGTATGTGTTGGGGTTAATCCAGCCCAGATTTCCCCCAGATTTTTTTGTATCTTCATCTGCAGAGTGTTTTTTTACAAGCCCAATAAAAAGCGCCAAGGTTTCCGATGAGTCTTTAAAAGCTAGCGCCGCTTTATATGCCTTTGACTCGTCTTGTTCGGTGATGGGTGGGGTGATTAAAATATGTCTAACGTTTATTTTATCACCCCTAATTTCTTCCGTTTCAATTATGTGGTAACCAAACTCTGTTTTTACCGGATCGCTGATTTCACCCGGTTTTAAATTAAAAGCAACAGATTCAAACTCTGTTACCAGGCTCCCCCTTTTTACAAAACCCAAAGAACCACCGGCTTGTTTTGCGCTTGGGTCTTGCGAATACTGTATGGCCATTTCTCCAAAACTGCTTTCACCGGAAAGAATTTTATTTTTTATGTTTATTAATAGGTCTTTGGTTTTTATTATTTGTTCTTTGTTTGGTTCAATGTTTATTAGTAGGTGCCTAATTTTGGCGGTAGTTGGAAAATCGGGTATACTGTCCCGGTATTGATCATAAAAAGCCAACACACCCTCACGATTAATGTTTATTTTAGAAATTAATGTTTGTTGATATTTTTGTGTAACAAGCATGTCTTTAACATCATACCAATATTCTCTTTTAAAAACCCGCAACGGTTGACCCAGCGCCGCCTCTGCAGCCTCTTCACCCCCAGCCTGTTGAACTATATTGTCAATTTGCTGCTGCAGCGTCCTGTCTACTTCTTTTTCATCTACTTCAATAGAATCAAGCTCCGCCATCGCCAACACCACTTTTCTGTTTACAATTGTGTTGATTATATTGTTTTTAAGCTCTTGTATTAACAGCCCATCTGTTCGGGGGTCAAGTTTTTGTTGAAAAACCGCCATCGCCAACGACTGATTGACATCGCTTAACAACACAACGCGCTCACCAACAACCGCTGCCACACCATCAACTTTTTGAGGAACACCAGCCGCCTGTTGGCCGCAAAGAAAACCAAACAACAACCAAACAAGACTGGTTTTAATAAAATTAGTTTTTACCATACTCAACACTTAAACTATCAACTATCCTCTCTTTTAATTGGTGGTTTTTAATAGCTAATATTTTTGACTGTATTTCATCGTTTACATACACAAGGTCTTTAACGGTCCCCTTTTTAAATATATCAACTATATAAAAAACAACAAAACCACCACCCCTTTCTAAAACAAAAGAAGATCCGGTTTTTGAGCCAAACACGCGCCTAGACATATTTTCGCTTAACTGCGTTTTTTTAAAAAACACCCGCCTTGGTTTGTGTTTTTTTATAACACCCGATGTTTTTTCACTATCCAAACCGTTTCGGTCCAATATGTTTTTAATTTGAATAGCCGCGCTTTTATCCTGCCCCTCAAACAACAACACCATCGCCTCATCAACGCGCCTTTTAAACTGCCCCATGTTTTTATTGTAAAAATCATCTATCTCCGCAACGCTTACCGCAACACGACCCACCATCAAGCTTTCCACATATTTTGCAGCAATTATTTTTGTATTAAAATCATCTATCTTTGAGCGCAACACACCATCTTTTAAAAACTGCGCATCCTTGGCCGCCACAAAAACAGGGTTTTGGTTTTGTTTGTTGGCATCAAACAAACCACAAGAAAAAACAAACAAGAAAAAACCATTTAGTATTAATAAACGCATACTAGAAATTAACCAACCAAGACCCCAGAAAACAACCCACCAAACACATCAACAAAAGACACCAGCTCTTCATTTTTTATATCGCTAAACACAACCCTAAAATCACGACGCCCCTGTTCAAACCGGTGTTTCTTGTCCAGTTTTTTTGATAATCTGTTTATGTTTTTTATTAACAACCCAACACTAACTTTTGGGTTTTCCCCCAACACAAACTCAACCACATCTTTCTTAATTAGGCATTTTTTTATTGGTGTGGGGAAAAGTAAACACTGTACTTTTGTAATAATAAACAGGTTTTCAGCCGATGCACCAACCGGGCCAAACTGATCAACTAGGCGCGCTCTTATTTCATCAACCTCCTTTGTTGTTTTGGCCAACCCCAGCTCTTGATAATAATATAGCCGGTCTTGAGCTGAGGGCATATATTTTGAATCAATCAATACTGGCTTGTCAATCGCTACTTTTGTGGTTGGGGGTTTTTTTGTTGCCGTTACATCTTGTTTTTCCAATATTGCATCAGCAAGTATTTTATTATAAAGCTCTAACCCCACCTGAAGCATTTGACCGCTTTGTTCATACCCAAACATATTTCCAGCGCCTCTGATTTCAAGGTCTTTTATAGCAACACCATAACCAGACCCAAGGCTTGTATAATATTCCATTGTTTTTAGTCTTTGATATGCATCCGGTAATAGTTTTATTTTTTTTGGAACACATAAATAACAATAAGCCTGTCGGTTTGCTCGGCCAACCCTACCCCTGATTTGGTATAGTTGAGATAATCCAAAATTTTGTGCGTTGTTTACAATTATAGTGTTTGCATTTCTTACATCTAAACCCGACTCTATAATGGTTGTGCAAACCATTATATCAACACGATTATTAAAAAACCCCAACACCGTTTTTTCTAATGGGCCGCTGGGCATTTGTCCATGAGCCGCTTCCACGGTTTTGCTCGGAAAAAAACCAGAAAGCTTATCGACAACAAACGGCATACTCTCGGTTTCGTTGTGAACAAAATAAACCTGGCCACCCCGATTCATTTCATATTCAATCTTGTTTTTTATGTCTGCCCAATCAAACCGATTTATAAATGTTTTAATTGGTAGCCTGTTTTGCGGTGGGGTTTCAATTTTAGACGTATCCCGAATACCAACAAGAGATTGTTGTAGTGTGCGGGGTATTGGTGTTGCTGTTAATGTTAATACATCAACCTTGTTTTTTATTCTTCGGATCGCCTCTTTGTGTTTAACACCAAACCGATGCTCCTCATCAACTATCAATAACCCCAACCTATCAGTGTTAACATCGGCGCTTAACAACCTATGGGTTCCCACCAATAAATCAACCCCACCCCCATCAAGGTTGGTTAATATTTTTTTTTGATCCCGCTTTGTTTTAAACCTAGACAACAGCTCAACGTTTACCCCAACAGGGCCCAATCTATTGATACATGTAATATAGTGTTGGTCGGACAACACAGTGGTTGGCGCAAGGAAAAACACAACACGACCAGATGTGATTGCCAATATAGCGGCCCGAATAGCCACCTCCGTTTTTCCAAAACCAACATCACCATACACAAGCCTATCCATAGGCTTATCATTCATCATGTCCCTATAAACATCTTTAATTGATTTGTGTTGGTCTGGTGTTTCTGTGTATGGAAAATCATCAACAACTCGCTGTATTATTTCTTCATCCCCAGCATATCTATAACCTCGCGGCTTTTGCTTTTGTTTGTAGTTTTCAATTAAATGATCAACAACACCTTCCACACTTTTTTTTGTGGTAAGCTTTTGTTTTTCCCATGCCCCAGAGCCTAACCTGGTTAATTTGGGAGCTCCACCACCCGGCCCAACGTATTTGTGTATTCGATCAAACTTGTTTATTGGAACATAAACACTGGTGCCCCCCAGGTATTCTATTTTAATGTTTTCCTCACCCGTTTCCCTTGGCCCAACAAAATCTAAACCCTTATATAAACCCAAACCATAATCTTGGTGTACTAACACATCACCCCATTTTATATCATCGAGCTTGAACACCTTTTTTTGTTTTACACCATCAATTTTTATCTGTTTTGGTTTGTGAGGCGCACCATTGTTACCTATAAAAGCAGCACCCAGTTGGTTTGATTTAATATTTTCACCGAAAAACCCACCACAGTACTCTACTAAATCACTTTTTGTTTCTATAGGACCAACACCATCATATATAAATACACGACCCACTTCGCGCACAAGGTCCGTTATTTTGTTGTTCAACGCGCCGGGTGTAATAGGTTTTGGTATAATTGTTTCGCAAAAGAGC
>MDTG01267807.1_pt1 | contig 13111 bp, 13 predicted proteins | sample 811421 | NCBI WGS metagenome assembly MDTG01 (sample SAMN05326645, study PRJNA326480) | marine metagenome | isolation source: seawater | place: Pacific Ocean: South East | collected 2011
TAGGCTTCGAATTGACGCTAATGAAAAAGAGGCTATCCCTGGTGATGAGGATTTAGACAAAAATGCTCAACTGATACTACGTCAGATAAGAGAAAGCCAACAATTTATAAAGACTAAGGAAAATGAGAAAAACGATATTTCTCTTCAATTTGCGAAAGATATTAATCGATTTAACAAACTAGTCAAACCAGAAGAATAAAAAAACCTCTACTCCGACTGTATTAGAGTTCCTATCCCCTCGTTAGTGAAGATTTCCAGAAGCAAAGCATGACAGACCCTTCCATCTATAATGTGAGCACGGGTAACTCCGTTATCTATTGCTGATAAAGCACTATTAATCTTAGGCAGCATACCGTCGCTAATGACATCCTCATTGATTAGTTTTTCGATTAATCGGCTGGTTGCAGTACTCACCAACGTGCCGTCACCATCTAAGACTCCCTGGGTGTTGGTCATCAGAATTAACTTCTCTGCCTGAACAGCTTCTGCAACTTTTCCCGCAACCAAATCAGCGTTAATATTATAGGATCTTCCCTCATCACCCACCCCTATAGGCGCAATAATCGGCAAAAAATCTCCATCAGTAAAGAAATTTAATAAGTCCTTGTTAACTGAACTTACTTCTCCCACATGGCCTAGATCGATGATTTCAGATACTTTAGTTGACGAATCCTCATTATTCGGACTAAGCTTTTTTGCCTTCAAAAGCTCACCATCTTTTCCAGTAAGACCTATCGCCCTACCTCCATTTGAATTTATCAGATTTACAATCTCCTTATTGACCAACCCTCCCAAAACCATCTCTACTACGTCCATTGTTTCGTCGTCAGTAACCCTCATACCGTTAACAAACTCTGTTTTTTTTCCGATCTTTTCCAATAACTTAGCTATTTGAGGCCCACCCCCATGTACCACTATAGGATTGATACCGACCAACTTCATTAAAACAATGTCCCTCGCAAAACTAGTTTCCACGAGGTTATCTCCCATGGCGTTTCCTCCGTACTTTACGACCATCGTCTTACCTTGGTACTGCTGAATATATGGTAATGCCGCAGCCAATAATTGCGCGGTCCTTTCAGTTTTTTGCTTATTTTTCATAATTTATAAGTAAATTTTCCTTCTGGATTCTATCAAAACGGGAGCGATATTAATGGGTCTATTGAGGAGAAAACCTCTCGGAATTTTGATTTTACAAATTCTAAAGCTTGATCATCATCTCCCTCAAATCGAAAAACAAGACTCGGGGTAGTATTAGAGGCCCGCACCAGACCCCAAGAGTTGGCAAAATCAGCCCGAAAGCCGTCTACTAAAGAAATTTCAGCATCTTCTATGAAATTCACACTCTGTATTTTTTCTATGAGTTTTTGGGGCTCACCTTCCTCTAGATTAATATTTATCTCCGGCGTGCTCACCCCCGATAACACGGAAGAAAAAACCTCAGAAACCGAGTTTTCTGATCTTGATAATATTTCTACTAATCGAACAGCTGAATAAATAGCATCATCGAAGCCATACCATCGCTCCTTTAAAAAAAAGTGTCCACTCATCTCACCACCTAAACTTGCACCAACATCCGACATCGTTTTCTTAATAAAAGAATGGCCTGTCTTGGAAATAATTGCCACTCCACCCAGTTTTTCTATTTCTTCCTTGAGAACTTTGGAACATTTAACATCAAACACTACTTTCGCACTTGCCTCTCTTGATAAAAGATCCCTCACGAAAATAATAAGCTGGCGATCAGGCCAAATGATCTCACCAGTTCTGTCAACTACACCTAACCTATCTGCGTCGCCATCAAAAGCAAGCCCAAAATCAGCCTGATGGAACTCGATCATTTTTTTTAGCCCCTCCAAGTTTTTCGGCTGGGAGGGGTCAGGATGATGATTAGGAAAAGCTCCATCAATGTTGCAAAACATTTCTATTACATGATGACCCAATTTTTTCAATATTTTGGGAGCCAATATTCCAGCCATACCATTTCCAGCATCTATAATTATCTTAAGCTTCTTTTCATGCGAGAACGAACATCTTTCAACCTCATTTAAGTAATCATCGTCAACACAAATGGATGACACATCACCTTTCCCCTTTGAGAACCGTTTATCTCTTACTCTCTCAAATAGGCTTGATATCTCTGGTCCTGATAGGCTCTGCCCACTCAACATTATTTTCAGACCATTATATTCTTTGGGGTTGTGGCTTCCCGTAACCATCACACCGTTCCAAACCTCTAAGCGGCTGGTAGCAAAGTAAAGGAGAGGCGTTGGCACCATTCCCACATCAACGACATCAATCCCCGACCTCAACAACCCGGCAATTAAACTTTTAGACAGCCCTTCACTAGTCTCGCGGCAATCTCTACCAACAGCTATTTTAGACAGGCCTTTGGCTATCGTTTCCGTACCTATGGCCCTTCCGATGAGATAAACATTGTCCATCGTGAGATCTAATGAGGTTTTCCCTCTAATGTCATAAGCTCTAAAAATGTGACTAGGACATTTACGACAGATTTGATCAAGTGAAGCTTCGTCGGGTTCAATCCATTTAGCTTGTTTTCTTATTTCAGACATTTTTAAGCCAACTTCCTTTTCATCAAAGCCAATAGAAGCACTCTTAATCTCTATTCTTCTTAAACCTTGTAATTCTCTGCAATCAAGCTTAGCAAAGACCTTGCTATCTGAAGTTTTTCAGCTCGCGGTAGATGCGTTTTCGATTCTTTGTAGAAAACAAACAGTTCATTTTCTGAGCCCCCAAAAACTTGATTAGACAAACCCACCAAATTAGCAGCAACCATATCGAGTTCTTTTTTCTTCATTTTATTAAGTGCGTTTTGTTCTAGATTATCTGTTTCAGCTGCAAAACCAACTGTGAAGGGTCGCTTGGGATGCTGTGACACAGCGGCCAAAATATCAGGATTTTTTCTCATCTCTACCGTCATTGTTTCTTCGATTTTTTTTATCTTTTTCATCGCGGGTTTTATAGGGGTGTAATCAGCCACAGCAGCGGCACCTATAAAAATATCTTGTTTAGCCTCCAACTCCCTTAAAGTCGCTTCAAGCATATCCTGTGCAGTATTGACCGCTATTAGGTTCACTCCCTTAGGCGCTAGTAACGCAGTAGGACCGGAAACCAAGGTTACTATCGCGCTCATCTCTACAGCTACTGAAGCGAGACAATAGCCCATAAGTCCTGAACTCCTATTGCCTATGTACCTCACGGGATCAATCGGCTCCTGAGTAGGGCCAGCAGTAATCAAGATTTTGGATCCGCTCAAATCGTTTGTCTTAAACAGATCACTAACAACAGACACAAAAGTTTCAGGTTCCGCTAGCCGACCCGGACCAACCTCCCCACAAGCTTGTTCACCATCCGAAGGTCCGTTAAAAAAAAAGCCTCTTTGTTTTAACTTCTTAATATTTGCTTGAGTGGCCAAATTTTTCCACATCTGTTGATTCATAGCCGGCGCTAAAAGAATCGGAGAAGTTGAAGCAAGACAAATGGTAGACGCTAGGTCTTTCGCCTGACCGGTAGCGATCTGAGAAATGAAGTCAGCTGATGCTGGCGCAACGATTATAGCATCTGCCCATCTAGCTAATTCTATGTGGCCCATCCCAGAATCAGCTTCTCCAACGAAAAGAGATGTAAAAACATCCTGTCCTGATACTGCTTGAAAAGTTAACTCAGTAACAAACTCTTGGGCAGCTGACGTCATGGCCACTCGAACATCTGCCCCCACGGCGCGTAGTTTGCGGACAATCTCTGGAGATTTATACGCTGCAACACCTCCAGTTACTATCAAAAGAAGCTTTTTAGAATGAAGAAAATCCATAGTCTTGTTCTATAATCAAATTGAAATTCCGACCTATTCGAAGGCAAACTTAGCTCCCGGGACTGTTCACCTAAAAAAATACTTGGCTTCCATGTAAAAAGATAATAACATTTCGCGTCAATTAATTAAATTTAAGGTGTTAAAACTATGTCCCGAGTGTGTCAAGTTACAGGTAAACGCCCGCTCTCGGGAAACAACGTGTCCCACGCCCATAACAAGACTCGAAGAAGGTTTCTACCCAACCTGCAGTCGCATAAATTCTGGGTAGAGAGCGAAAATAAGTGGATAAGATTACGCGTTAGTACTAAAGGGCTGAGAATTATAGACAAAAATGGTATTGACGCCGTTCTCAAAGATATGCGTTCTAAAGGTCAAAAAATATAGGAGCAAATTACTCATGCAGGAAAAAATCAAACTTGTTTCTAGTGCAGGTACGGGCCATTACTATACCACGACAAAGAACAAGCGGACACATCCCGACAAAATGGAAGTGAAAAAATATGACCCTGTCGTTAGAAAACACGTGAACTATAAAGAATCAAAAATAAAGTAGATGACTTTTCTACACCACCTTATCTAGATTCAGCAGAAAAACTATAAGACTTAAGCCTAGCTGAAAAATCTCTTAAAGCAATTATCCTTGTTTTTTCTGCAGACTCACACCATTCCCTTATAAGGGGTATCACCGAATTAGCATCAGCGGTCCTAGCTCCGTATAGTATGGTTAATTTTTCTCGGAAATCGTAAGCAACACCAAGTCGCGCATGGGAATCAAAACACGTCACTAAAATCTTCTTTTCTATTTCAGTGAGTCGAGCATTTTCTTTTAGCAATATTTTCTTTATCTGTCTAAGTCTTGCTAGGGCTGTACCAGATAAGGTTTGGCATTCCTCTTTATGAATTTTCTTTAGTACTAATTGACCATAATTTGACAAAATGACTAATCGATTTGAAACCACAGCCTTAGCATTACTTCCATCAGAAGGTTTCCTATCTTTTGTCTCAATAAGATTATTTTTATATGCGCTTTTTATGGTAGCTAATTTTATAATGCCTAAAATTCGTATGTATAACCAACCAAGATCGAGTTCCCACGGTTTTATAGAAAATTTTGCTGAATTTGCAAAACCATGATGATTATTGTGTAACTCCTCACCTCCGATTACTATTCCAATGGGAAGTAAATTAGTTGAATTATCGGGAGTTTCGAAGTTCCTGTAACCAGTATGATGCCCTAAACCGTTAACTACTCCAGCTGCAAAAAACGGAATCCAACACATTTGAATCGCAGTTATTGTGATGCCAATGAATCCGAAAAGATAGAAGTTTATGAGAAACATTGCTAAAACACCCCCACCTGGAAATGCACTGTATACTTTTAATTCTAGCCAGTCTGTGGGTGTTTGATAACCATATCTTGCTCTAAGGTTCAAATCTTTAGAAGCCTCCCTGTACAGTTCAGCTCCTTTCCACAAGACGTCTCGTAAACCAAAGACCGAGGGGCTATGAGGATCTCCGATCGTATCTACCGTAGCATGATGCCTTCTGTGGACTGCAACCCACTCTTTTGTATTCATCCCGGTAGTCAACCATAACCAAAAGCGAAAAATATGTGTAACAATTGGATGAAACTCAACCGAACGGTGTGCCTGACTTCGATGCAGATATAGGGTGACCGAGATGATGGTGAAATGAGTATAACCGAGGCTAATTAAAAGGACTTCCCACCATTCGATGCTTATAATACCACTCAACATCAACACTCCCCTTACAAACCCGAAAATCACTATTTTAAGGCCTAATCATCTGGGTGGAAACAATAAAAGAAGGCGGCATCATAAGCTAGTGTCTACTTGTGAAAAATTTGTTACCTTGTTTTCCTTTTAGCTAGCAATAAAAATGCCCGAATTACCAGAAGTAGAGACTACCTGCAAAGGAGTATCTAAAATCTTAAACTCTAAAACCGTCACCGGAGGAATTGTCCATGAACGAAGACTAAGATATGAAGTAGAAGCAAACCTCCTTGAAAAATTACATGGAAAAACCCTCCATGAAATCAGGCGCAGGGGGAAATATATCATCATGTTCTTCGACGGTGGCTCCCTTATAATCCACCTGGGTATGTCAGGCAGTTTGAGAGTTTTAAGCACAAACAAAGAAAAACGAAAGCATGACCATATAGAATTATTTTTCGGCAACCTGATTTTACGCTTTCACGACCCGAGAAGATTTGGCTCTTTCACTTGGACAAACCATAGTCCTTATGAGCACAAGCTACTAAAAAGTCTTGGAGTCGAACCACTTGAGAAATACTTTGATGGAGCCTATCTCTATCGGGAAACTAGAAATAGGCGTGGAAATATAAAAAGCCTAATTATGAATGCAAAAATAGTCGTTGGGGTTGGGAATATATACGCTAATGAATCTTTGTTTGAAGCCGGTATTCACCCTCATCGGCAAGCTAACAGAATAAGCTTGAAGCGCTATTCTAAACTTGTTCAGAGAATTAAAAATGTGCTATCGGAGGCAATTTTATCAGGAGGAACGACGCTTAAAGATTTTTATGACAAAGACGGGAACCCAGGTTACTTTAAAACTAAACTCAAGGTTTACGGGAAAGAAGGTCAACCTTGCAGCACCTGTGCTCGGCCCATTAAACATATAATGATAGGTAAGCGGGCGACTTATTACTGCGTCTACTGCCAAAGGTAATATTTTATTTTTGTAAATCAGCCAAACCTTCACCTCGAGGATCACTTGCCGCGTATACTTCACTTCGAGACTTATCCCATAAAATTGCGTGCATATTGCCGTATTTCCTATCTATCTCCTTCAATTTGTGTCCTCTCCTCTCGAGATCCTGCTGAAGAGAAGGACTAAAAGCATCTTTCTCAAATTGGAGAATGTCAGGCATATATTGATGATGGAATCGCTCCTTTCTCACCCATGCCGCGGGCAGTTTGCCTTCAAAAAACTCTAATGATGATATTAAAACCATAGATATAATACGACTACCTCCTGGTGTTCCAATTATTCCGATTCGATTGTTAGATTCTAAAAAGGTTGGAGTCATACTAGACAGTGGTCTTTTTCCTGGTTGAATTGAATTTGCATGGTTACCAACTAAACCATAGGCATTAGGCGTCAAGGGCGCAGCCGAAAAATCATCCATTTCATTATTTAAGAGAACGCCGGTACCAGGAACCACAAACGAGGCTCCAAAGGGATAGTTTATGCTGAGCGTCGCAGCCACTCTATTTCCTTCTTCATCTAAGATAGAAAAATGAGTAGTATCTTTTCCTTTTTCGATAGTCAATCTTTTTAAACTGTCACTAGGAGTCGCCTGACTGATTTTAATATCACTGGCTAATTGATTAGCATACCGCGAAGAAGTCAGGTGTTTTACATCAATATCGTTGTAACCCGGATCCCCTAAAAAATCCGCCCTATCTCTGTAGGCTCTCCGCATCGCCTCAGTTATTATGTGGATTCGATCTGTCTCTTGCAGGCTCGTTAGTTCATAGTTTCGAAGTATATTTAAAGATTGCAGCAGCACAATCCCCCCCGAGGAGGGGGGCGGAGCAGAAATAATTTTAACTCCCTTATATTTTCCGTGAAGGGGGGCTCTTTCTATAACGGTATAGGAGCTAAGATCTGATTTATCCCAAATACCTCCGTGCTGCTTCACCCCCAAAACTAACCGACCCGCAAGACTCCCTTTATAGAAACTGTCCGCATTATCAGACGCAATGCTTTTTAAGGTACTAGCAAGATCTTTCTGGACAATTCGCTCTCCAGGAGAGAGCTCTCCATCCCCCAGAAATATTTCCTTTGCCTCTCCAACAAATGATTTCTTCCTGAACTCAGCCATACGAAGGTATCTTGGGCCCACTTCAAAACCATTCTCCGCAAGATTTATGGCCTCCTTGAAGCATTCTGAAAGTGATTTTTTTCCATACTTTTGAGATAGATGAACTAAACCGGCAGGCAGACCTGGAATCCCTGCTGCCAAAGGCCCATTTAAAGATTTAAGCCTATCGAACGTACCGTCTTTTTTAAGATACATATCCGGAAAAGCTGCACCGGGAGCAGTTTCTCTAGCATCTATAAAAACATAAGAATTTTTTTGATTATCGAATATTAGAAAAAAACCGCCACCGCCTATACCCGAACTATAAGGCTCTACCACTGCTAGCGAGGATGCAACCGCGACCGCAGCATCAAAAGCATTACCTCCCGAATTCAAGATGTTCAAGCCAGCCATTGTGGCAAGCGGGTGCGCAGATGCGACGGCACCTGTTGGTGGAATTTCTTGCGCCCTAGAAGGCGAAATTAGTATAAAAAAACAAAGACAAGGCAGAAACCATGCTTCGACCCGAATTTTCTTAATCAATTTCTAATTCCTTTATTATTTTAAGCGATGAAATTTTATTAGGAGGTCTTGCTTAGTCTCATTCAAAGAAAGATCACGAGGGATGCAATCAACGGGACAAAGTTCTACGCACTGAGGGGTATCATAGTGCCCGACACATTCGGTACAACGAGATGATTTAATGTGGTAATGCTCAGAGCCTTCAAAAATAGCGTTATTCGGACATACAGGTTCACACACATCACAGTTAATACAATCAGAGGTGATTAGCAGAGCCATTAACCAGCCATATCCTTTATTTGCTTCATTAGGATCAATTTCATGATTTTTCTTCCGTCGATTTTTCAAACCGACTCTTAAGGGCCTCGCAAACCTTGGGATCTACAAATTCAGAAACGTCTCCTCCATAAACTGCAATTTCCCGAACTAACGAGGAAGAAATATAAGTGAATTTCTCAGATGTGGGCATGAAAATTGTGTCCACCTCAGACATCAATTTCCTATTCATACCCGCCAGTTGAAATTCATATTCAAAATCGCTCACAGCTCTTAAGCCTCGGAGCACCACCGAAGCCTTTTTCTTTCTTGCAAAATCTACCATCAAACCATCAAACTTCTGAACCTCGACATTAGAAATGCCTTTCAGCACTTCTCTTGAGAGCTCAACTCTCTCGTCTACAGAGAAAACCGTATTTTTCGAAGTGCTGGCAGCTACTGCTAAAATGACAGTATGGAAAAGAGGGCTAGCTCTTGACACAATATCAACATGTCCTAAGGTTATCGGATCAAAAGTACCTGGATATACAGCAATGGTTTTCAAATTTTTAGTCCCCAAAAATTGATAATTATTCTAGCACCTTAGATTTTTTTCAAAAGCGCATAACAAGTTTTCTTGGTCTTGGCTGTTTTTAGTATCTTCCAATTTTGCATTATCTCTGTTTTATCAGCTTCTATTTCAACGTAAACTAAACCATTATCTGAAAGCCAACCATGAACCAGTTCAGATAAAGCCCTTTCAAGTAAGCCACTCCTAAAAGGAGGGTCTAAATATACGATATCGTACTTTTTTTTCTGCTCCATAGCCAACCAAGAGATTGCCTCCTTTTTAAAAATCTCACAGTTATGAATACCCAGCTCAACAGATTTAGTTCGAAGGTCTTCTACAACTTCTAAATCATCGTCAATCATCGTAACCCAACCAGCCCCTCGAGAGACGCTTTCAAATCCTATTGCTCCGCTACCAGAAAACAAATCCAAACATCGTGCGCCACATATGTAGGGACTTAACCAGTTAAAAAGTGTTTCTCTAGTTCGGTTTGAAGATGGACGAAGTTCTTCCTTGGGTAAAACATTAAGGTTTCTACCCCGAAGTTTTCCAGCGATAATTTTTACCACCCCAGGGTAAGAGCTCGGCATGAATAAGCTAGTCCGAACTTGACATTTCACCAACCACAACCGTAAGGAAGTCAAGAGGCATCTTTTCCTTAAATGCAGTCAGTACGTCAGACTTTTCTACTTTTTTGATTTTTTCAGGAAAAGTTGAGAGATAGTCCGAAGGCAAACCATAAAAACCGATCATACTAAGATAACCTAAAATTTTTTGATTACTGTCTATCCTATTTGGGAATCCTTTTATTAAATTGGCCTTAGCTAGCTCTAAATCCGCGTCTGATGGACCATTACGTAGAAATTCTGTCAGTTGCTCTCGGAGGACATTCAAGGCCTCGTCTTTCTTCTCGTTTTCTGTCTGCATGCCAACCACAAAAGGGCCTCGTTTCTCCATTGGCACAAAATAGCTATAAGTTGAGTAAGATAATCCTCTTTTTTCTCGGATCTCTTGGAATAACACTGAAACTAATGAATTCCCACCCAAAGCATGATTTCCAACCAGAAGCGGGAAGTAATCAGGCTCGTTCCTAGATATGCCGACTTGTCCAAGCCTAATGTGGGTTTGCTTAGACTGCTTATCAATTATTGTGGTTAGACCCTTTGGAATTGTAACATCAGGAATAGGGCTCGGGCGTTTTCCCTGAGGCATTTCTTCCGAGAGAGTTTCTGCTAGTTTAATTGCTTCGGCTTTTTCTAGATCACCTACAATGCTTATAACTGCATTTTGGTTTACGTAGTATGTAGAGAAGAATGCTAGCAAATCTTCCCGGCGTAGAGATTCCAGAGACTCTTTATTGCCCAGCGGAGAGTGACCGTAAGGATGATCTTTATAAATACTATCCCAAAGGCTCTCGTCGGCAACAGCACCTAGGGACTGTTCTTTGAGAGTGAGCTCCAGCTGCATTTCTTCCACAACTCTTTTCATTTCTAGGCTATTAAAATGAGGCTTTGTAAAAGCAAGTGCGAACAGCTCTAAAGACTTATTATAGTATTCTTCGCTCTTGAGTGTTCTCAAACTAATAAAGGCCATTTCCCTGAGAGAATCAGCGTATAGCTCTGCTCCGGTCATAGCTAACTTATCTTTGTAATCAGAAGCCTGAAGTTCACCTGCACCTTCCAAAAGAAGGCGATTTACCACTTTTGCTAACCCATGTTTACTACCATCTCTTACACTACCTGCTGCAAATACCACCCTAATATCAACCATAGGGATTTCAGCTGCTCGCACAAAATTTACCTTCGAGCCCTTTTTTGTCTCCCAAGTGAGTACTTGTACTTCGGCAAGAAGCTCCGCGCTTAGAGCAACAAGCCCAAGGATTAAGGTACTAAGCCGAAACTTCATCACAGAACCCCCGGTATTAATCGAACAGTCGTCTCCAAATCAGGCACAAAGTATTTCTTCACAACCTGAACGACCTGCTCACCGTTAATGGTCTTTATCTTGTCAACATAACCATGGTTTATCCTCCAATCAATTCCGACCGAATCCAAAGTGCCAATAAGCATAGCTCTATAGGCTATTGAGTCTAATTGAAAGGTCGCTCCTGCGACTGTCTGAGCTATTACTTTCTTTAACTCTCTTTCGTCCGGAGGATTGTTGATGAGCCCTGAGAGCTCTTCCTTCAAACCGTTCTCTAGAACCTCCAAAGGTATTCCTTTTTTAGGAATTGCCGAAAAAGTGAAAAGCTCCGGGAGAAGTGTTGCCCAAGAATAAGAAGCCCTTGCTGAAGTGGCCAGTTTCGATTGTCTGACGATGGAGGATTCCAATCGGGCACCGTCGAAACCACTCAACACAGTTGCCAGAACCTCTAAAGCAAATGGCTCCCAGTTTTCTATCTCAGGATCCATAAGAGCCTGCTTATAAGATGGGACCTTGTAGCCGATCACAAGATGAGGCACTTTTGCCTTGCTGGACCTAAACTCTAGATGTTTACCTCCTGACTGCTTTACTTCCGGTCTACTTTTCTCTTTTGGAATGATTCCTGCGGGAATATCACCAAAATGTTTCTCCGCCAAATCAAATACTCTATCTGCTGTAACCTTTCCAACTACGACTAAGGTGGCGTTATTAGGGTGATAATAACTGTCGTACCAATTCTTCAAATCCGAGATGGTTAGCTCCTCAATATCAGCCCTCCACCCAATTACTGGGTTTCTGTATGGGCTGGTCAAAAAGGCGTTTGCCTTGAGCAACTCGTACGCCATTGATATAGGTTGGTCATCTACTCTTAGGGAGCGCTCCTCTAACACCACTGATTTTTCATGAACAAACTCAGATGAATCTAAAATCAAGTTTCTCATTCTATCGGCTTCCATAACAAAGCTTGTTTCAAGGTTTTCTGGTGCCCATTGCTGATAGTAAGCCGTAAAGTCACTGGAGGTAAATGCATTTTCCGACCCGCCCCTTTCTGAAACTAATCTTGAAAATGCTCCAGACTCGCTAGTCTTAGTGCCCTTGAACATCATGTGTTCAAGGGCATGAGAAATTCCGGTTATTCCATTCCCCTCATAGGCAGATCCAACCCTGTACCATATCTGAGCATTCACTATAGGAGCTCGGTTGTCAGGTTGAACAATTATTTTCAAGCCGTTGGCTAGTGTACGCTCCTCTCCTGTGCTATCAGAATGAGCAAGTGACCAGGGCAGAATTGAGATAGCTAACACACAAGTTTTTAAAAATTTGACTCTCACTTCAGATCTCGACGAAAATTAACAAAAGATTACCTAATACGTTATAACCAAATAGGAAGATTTGTATTTACCACAATCCCAGATTGGAAGGGTAAACTCAAATACAAGCCCCTTAAACAGACCTAGGATATCCGAAATGAAAGCAAACATCACTTCAAAATACATCGGGTGCGACTTAGCATGTTAAAAAGATTGAGAAACGTAACCTTTAGCTTTGGAGGTACACTAAGTAAAGGTCTAGAAGAATTTTTTTCTCGAGCCTCTATTTTAGATGAGGGCACATTAGAGAAACTGGAGGAGTGTCTTTTGTCAGGAGACTTAGGCCCTCAACTTACTAGTAAATTGATAAAGTCAGTACGAACATCATCTCTCGGACCTCATGAAGCCTTGGTTGAGGCGATAATGAAAATTCTTCTGCCCCGGCAAGAGCCTCCTCTGATATCTTCTGACTTTCGTAAACCGTATCCGATTCTACTCGTCGGCGTTAACGGATCCGGAAAGACCACCACAGCCGCTAAGATCGGACACCACTTTCGGAAGCGAGGTTACTCATTTACCTTGGCCGCAGCAGATACCTATCGGGCCGCAGCAGGGGAACAACTGTCTGAATGGGCAAGAAGGCTGGATGCTCCCATTGTTTTGGGCAAGATGGGAAAAGATCCAGCCTCTGTAGTTTACGAGGGGTACCAGGAAGCGGTCTCCAATAACTCCGATCTTCTGATTATTGATACCGCTGGTCGGCTACACACACAAAAGGGATTAATGGACGAATTAGCAAAAATAAAGCGGATAATAGAAAAAATCCATCACCATCAACCATTCGA
>MDTG01259463.1_pt1 | contig 13110 bp, 7 predicted proteins | sample 811421 | NCBI WGS metagenome assembly MDTG01 (sample SAMN05326645, study PRJNA326480) | marine metagenome | isolation source: seawater | place: Pacific Ocean: South East | collected 2011
CAAAAGTCCGTTCATCTAAGTTATCTTCACGGGTATTAAATACTACATTGTTTGAAGTAGGATTATCTGCTCGATAAAATGTAGCACCGGGACCAATAATATAATATTTAATACCATCTTTTTCTTGAATATTATTAAAAAATGTGTCATTCGAATTTTTAGAATCCATTTATAATATTATATAATAAATGGATAAATTATTTGTTAGGTAAATTGGAAATATCAATAATAGCAACTTCTTCAGGATTAAAGAAATATCTTTTATTTCTAAACTTAATTTCATCAAAATATCTAAACAAGAATTCACTAATAATGCAAATACCAATTTTACGAATACTATTTTTAATTTCTTGCTTTGTGTAATAATAAGTATTTTCATTTTCAGGTTCAGTTTCATTAGAACCATCGCAATTAGAAATATTAAGTAAACAATTGATTTTTCTCAAAATATCTTCTTTTGTTGAGTTTTTACAATAAGAACCTTTATTATTATACTTGGAAAAGAAATCTTTCATTTTAAAGACAACATTTTCATTTTTAAATTGATGCATAAAACCAACAACTTTATAAATATTTTCTCGTTGAACAAGAAATTTATTCATAATAATTAAATTATAGTCATTTCTATCTTGGTCTTCAATGAGATTGAAGACACCATTATTTAAAACATATAAATTATTAGTATTATCATCAATATCAGATTTAAGAATAATAGCAAAATTATCAGAATCTTTATAAACCATTTTAGATTCAAAATATAGTTGAATGAAAGATTCAATTTCAGATAAATCATTATTTTTATTATAAAGTCCATTTAATAAATTAAGACGAAGTGATAATTTACTAGTATCCAAATAATGAAAAACAATATATTTTTTAAAATGTTCTTTAGAAAGATTGTGTTTTTGAAATAAGAAATATTTAAGTTCAGTGCTTTTAATTTCAGTATACCAATCTGAATTAGCTTTTATTTTTTTACTATCAATATCATTATTTAAACAGTCATCAACTAAAGATTTAAGGTCTTGAATGATGACATCATATTGTTTATCTTCAATATTATCGTTTTTAATAGATTGAATAGATTTAGCAATGTATTTATTATTATCAGGTAATTCGATAAGTATTCTATCTTTTTTAAGTTCAATAGAATTAGTCCTTTCAAATGTAGTAGCATCTAAATCTTCAATTTCAATAGGTTGAAATAAATAGAAATCACCTTTATTAATAAGGAAACCTCTTCTACCAAAGTTATCAAATAATTCTTTATTATTCATAAAGACAGTAATAACGTATAAAATTTGTTCAATAGGATATTTTTTATTAATATTAATACTATCAATTAAGTCATTTTTACGATAAAAAGAACGATTTTGAAAGAGTTGTTTGACACGTTTAACAATCATTTCATAATTAGAAATAGAGAAGAAACTATTATAATTTTCACTTTGTATTTGTAAATCTTCAATTTTATCAGGATTAACACATTGAAAATTACAATTATCCATATAATCACAAATAGAAGAATAAGGTTTATTACCGACTTCATATTCAATAGTTTTATTACTGGATAAATTGATATTAACAATGTTATTAATAGAGAATTCTTTAAATTTATCAATAGAAAAATTAGTTTGAGAAATATTTAAATTACAATCAATAGCGTTAGTTTTTAATAAACGAGTAACATTACCAATTAATTTGGCTTTTTTTTCAGCAAGTCGGTAGAGATACATATCAGCGATTTCAATTTTATTATCATCATCTTCAATTGGAGCCGTAGCATACATATAAATTTCAACATTTCTTTCTTCAAAAGGTAACATACAATGACTTAAATTACGAACACCACGACCAATAATTTGCTCTACACGATTCATATTATACCAAGGTTCAAGTATATGAACTTGTCTGATATTTTTAAAATCAAGACCTTCAGAAGCAGCTTTTGAAATAATAACAACTTTAATATTAGAACCATCAGTATTATCTTTATTAGTAATAGCAGTAATATCTTTTGCGTTATTATGAGAAAAATGAGAATCACCAGTAATAAGGACATATCTAGCAGGTTTAAAATTAGTATTTTTCAATTCACTTTTTGGTTTCATATGTAAAGAATCAATAGGTTCACATGGTTTATCTTTAAATAAAGGCTTTGCAAGTGAAGAAGAACTATATCTAGTAAAACCTAATTCTTCTAATGCTAGTGCAATAGGAATAACACCACCTTCAATATACATACTATAAATAAGAACAATTCCTTTAGAATTCATAACATTATTACATATTTTAGAAATTTTAGCACTGTATTTTGGAAGTTCATCTTTTGAGAAAATTCTTCCATAATTGGATAAAATATCAGGTTTATATTCATAATTGAATTTAATAGGTTTATATAAATCAGTTTTTGTTTCAAAATTCATAATACGTCTTAATCCAGATTTACCAACAATATCAATATTATTATCAGAATTGAATAATTTTGAACGAATATTAGTACGTTCAAGTGTGTTTAAATCTTTATCAAATAATTGTTCAATATCCATTTTAGGATAAACAATATTAAGTGATTCAAGTGGTTTTTGTAATAAATTATATCCAAAGGAATCTAAATTTTCAAAATTAGGTAATTTATTTTTCTCACTGTAATTTTTAAGATTTTGAATAATAATATTATAACATTTTTGTTGATAATCATTAAAATTAACAATATACAAAGGTAAATTACTAGAAAATTCAATACTAGTATTATTCATTTGAACATTAGGAAAATGTTTAGAATTTAAAGCATATTCAGGAGAAAAATCTTGAGGGTAGATTCTAAAAGGGAAAGAATAAGGGTTTTCACCTTGGACATATGAAATATAACCAATTAATTTACGTTGTAATAAGTCTTTACCAGATTCTTGATCATCACCTTGTGATTCTTTAAAATTTCCTTCATTATCAAATATATCAGATTCTTTAATAATACCTCTTTTATCGTTTAAATTTAATAAATTGGTGATCCATATGATTTCTTTATAACTATTATACATTGGTGTAGCAGATAGTAATAAAAGTTTCATATTATTTGCATATTTGGCTATTTTCATGAGTAAATAAGTTGTGCGTTTTTTTTCAAGATTATCATCAGTTGTGCGAATATTATGAACTTCATCAATAATAATTAATCTATTATTAAAATATTTTTGAATAAGAGAAATTTCAATAGATTCTAATTGTTTTTTAGAATATCCAGAATCACTAGCGACATTAATTAATCTGTTAATAAAATTTGCAAATTCAATATAACCCATAAAATTATAGTTGGTAGAAATTAGATTGTTGATTTGTTTTGTAATTTGTCTCTCTGTAATGTCTTTATTATGAGTAGGATTAATTTCAGAAATTAAAGAATTACCTACACAGGTATTTAATGTCCAAATACCATTTTGTTGCTTTAGTTTTGATGGGTCAAACAATTGTAATTTAAAATTTGTTTGAACATTAGGACTAGCAACAATAATAATTTCTTTTTGTTTTGAATTAGTATATTTAAAATAATTACGTGTTTCTTCTGCAATACCAATAGCACTACAAGTTTTACCAGTTCCTACACTATGAAATAGAAGTAAACTATTATAAGGTGTATATGATGATAAAAAATTTCGAACAAATATTTGATGAGGCATTAATTCAAAATCAGAATTACATAATAATTCACTTTGTTCTTTGATATCAAATACTTTATTTTCATATTTATTGTCATAAAATTCTTTCTTTTTTGCGATTTTTATACTAAATTTTGGGTCATCGAGGTCTGGATATAGAAATTCAGGGGTATCATTTTGAGTATTGTAATTATATGATTTTTTTTCTAAATGTAACAAATATTCATTATAATCTTTAAAATCTGTTAAACTTGTAGTAGATTCATTTTTGACACTAGGGATTTTGATGTTATTGTTAAATATAAATTCATCATTTTTTGTATCTTTATAGATAATATCTTGATTATCAAGGTCAAGATCATTTTTTAAATCATTAATATCAAGTTCTGGATAAATAGAATCTGTAATTGCATCGTCAATATCGTTATCTGAAGTATCATTATTAGGAAGTGTAATATTATCATCAATAACTTTATCTGAATTATCATTATTAGAGTCGGTTATATATTTTTTTTGTAATTCTAATATACCATCAACATCAAATCTTTCATCATGACGTCCTTCAATCAAAAAAGATTTACTATCTAAAGGATATGAACTATTTTTAAAAGGAACTTTTTTGAGATTATAATATAATTCTTTAAGGAATTTAATATTACATTGATTATAATGGTCAGAATTAAAGATACCAGATTTGTTATATAAGAAATCTTCGTGAATAAAATTATTATCTTTGAATTCATTAGAATTGAGTTTATCAATACAATTTTTAGTAGGACGTCCTTTTTTTTTAATATTAATTTTAACATCATCATTATTTCCAAAAATATTGATATTATCATCTGACTGTGGTTGATTATTTTCTTTTTTTTGCTTTTTATTATCAGTGGGAAATAAATATTTTTCTGAAAATTCTTCACCGATTTTTCCAGCAAATCCTTTATCACTTGTAGTATAAATATTTTCTTCAGCCATAATTAATTTATATGTATATATAATTATTTACATATAATTAAATACTAAACAACATATGAGTTTTAATTATTTCATTAATTTTAGTAATTAAATTAATTTTTTCTAAATTATAGTGTCGAATAGAAGTTAAGCAATCATCAAATTCTTTCCATTCCATTTTGCTAACTTCTGATTTTTGAAAACATTCAGTATCAATTGTTTTGTTATAAATCATGTTACCAATATAATATTTATGTTTATATGATTTATAATTAGAACCGGTAAAAACTTCTTCAAATGGGAATAAATTACTAATATTAATTAATAACTTTTCATTATAACCTGTTTCTTCAGTAAATTCTCTTAATGCACACTCATAATCTTTTTCCATATAATTACGTCTTCCCTTTGGGAATCCCCATTCAGGTTCATTCCAATTATCAGAATTATTAGAAAGATTAATAAGTGTTTCTAAATCAAAAAAATCCCCGTTTATGTTTATACCACTTTTTAATAAATTATATCTCTCTTTCGAAGAATTTTCTTCAGATTTATATTTTGACAAGTTATTACTACCCCATAAGTTTTTCCACAAAGAATCAAAATCATTTTCTAATAGAGATTTTTTTTCTGATATAGTCATTTGCTTTAGCATATTTACAATATATTCTTTATTTAATAGAGAATATTTACCTCTTAAAAAATCAATAAATCCTAATGTATCTTTACGTCTTATTAATAAATATTCAATATTATTGTTAGGATTTAATCGAAATGCTATTATACCAATACTAGTTATAGGTATTTTACATTGGTGAAAAACATGTCCAGTTTTTCCGCAATTATTACAATAATTATTTTCATTCATTATGTTAAATTTATAATAGATAAATCTTTATATAATTAAAATGAATAATAAATCAGAATATTGGGGACCACATTATTGGTTTTTTTTACATACTATAGGAGAAATATATCCAAAATATCCAAATGATGTAACAAAACGAAAATTCTATGATTTAATCATAAATATGCCTTTGTTTATACCAGAAGAAAAAATAGGAAATGATTTTGCAAAATTATTAGATAAATACCCCGTCATGCCTTATTTAGATAATAGAGATTCTTTTAAGAAATGGTTACATTTTATACATAATAAAATAAATGAAATATTAGGAAAAAAACAAATATCTTATGCAGAATCGAGAAAAATATACATGAAAAATTACAAACCAAAAATAGTATATTTACACGAAAAATTTAAAATAAAAAAACAATATCTATATTCTGGATTTGTAATATTTGGAATTATAATATTATTATTTAATCAATAATATATATATGAAACTAGAATTATTTTTATTAGGAATTACTTATTTTATAGCAGGCAATATTTATTATGAAGGTAAATATTTAAAATTAATATATGACAATAAGAAGTATTTTCACATGGGTGGAGTAATATTAGGAGCATTTGTTATTTATTGGTTGTTAAAAAAAAATCCAGAAAGGACTGGAGAAATTATAAAGACATCTAATGAATATATTAAATATCTACCAGTGGATAAAGATACAAGCACAATATTAACACCTATATTTGATATTACTAGTAAACAATATACAAATAACTATTCTAATTCTCAACATTTAGCTGAACAAAAAATAAGAACATCTGGTGGTGGTAAAACTGCAACAAAACGTTCCGTCAGTGAAACTAAAAAAAAATTTGTAGCCTCTAATCAAAGTTGGAAATGTGGTGATTGTACTAAACAATTGAATGCATGGTTTGAGATTGATCATAAAGTAAGATTAGAACATGGCGGAACAAACCATATTGATAATTTAGTTGCTTTATGTAGAGAATGTCATGGAAAAAAAACAACAATTGAAAATTTGTAATTATAATTAATTTATATTTATAATCTATAATCATAAATATAATGAAGACAGAAGAAATTCTTTCAATAATATTTCCATTAATGACAGGTATTATTATTGCAGTAATACTATATAAAGCATATCAAGATGGTGCAATAGAAGGTCTTTTAAAATTTTCTGGTATTGTTGCTGTATTAAGTAGTCTAGGATTTTTAATTTATTATATTGTAACTTATATTAGTAATGAGAATAACAGTCCATTATACAGGAGTTTTTTTAGTATGGGAATAGTAATTATAGTTTCAATTATAGTATTAATTATTAATGCGATAGATTTAAAACCTTATATTGATGGATTATTAACATTTATGGGTATAAATAATTTAAGTCAAACATATTTTAGTAAAGGAATGGTAATATTTATAGGTTTATTGTTAGCAACAATTGTATATTTAACATCAGATTTAAATTTTGATATATCAAAATCATCTGGACTAGAACTTTCATTCCCAATAACATTATTTTCAGGTATAACTCTTTTACTTATAATATTATCTAGTTTGGGAATGTTTTCATTGAATATGATTAATCCAACAGTAAAACTATTACTATTTCCATTATTAGTAGGAATATCATTGTTCAGTTTATTTGATACATTAAAATCACCATCTGCATATAGTAATGGTAGAGAAATATCATTTATATTAAGTATTGCAACATTTTTATTATACATATTGTCATTATATTTTGTAAATTCAGACAGTTTGCAATCATTTAAAGGGGGGTTAGCAATAGCATTCATAGTAATGTTATTTCCTATTTTAAATCATTTTATATTGCAATTTACTGAATTTAATAAATATTTATTATATATTTTTTCAGGTGTTGTAGCTTTAATAGGATTTTTATTATTAAGTGGTAAATTAATTAACAAAAGCAGTTTCCATAATATGGATGATATTAAAACAGCATTAAGAATGGATGATTCATTCAGTTATAATTTTATATTTTACATAATATTATTGATATTAATACCAATAGTTGGAGTAAGGTTTTTATCATTTGAAAAAGATGAAGCAAAAATAACAGATGATTTTGAAATATTAAAAAATGTTTCTTTATACATTTTTCCAATTGTATTAATAATGTTAACAGGAACAAATATTTTTGATTCAAACAATAGTGGTATGGTAGTATTACTATACTCATTATTAACTATGGGATTATTATTTGGATATTTATATTTATTAACAATACTATCTGATACGCAAAAAGACTTATTAAATTACATATCTGGATTGTTAATGGTATTAATTTTGGTTTTATTTTTATCTTTAATATTCTTGATGACTGGTAATTATATGGCTTCGCTTGGTGGTTTTCCTGGAGTTATTGCATATTTAATATTTTACATACCATGTTTAATTATCGATTTTATAAATTATATTAAAAAGGAATTTAGTTTAATAACACCTACAATTGGTATTGTATTTATATTGGAAATTATTGTAATATTATGTTATTTATATTTACCAAAATTATTCAATCAAATGACAAAATTGTCTGGTGTTGATCTAGTTAAAGAACCTATTATATTAAATGAAGAGGTTACATTACCTGCTGGACAAATGTTTTTAATCCCTCCAAAGGAAGGTAATAAAGATGAACAACTATTAATTGGAATTAATAATGATGAACGACCTAGATATAATTATGCAATGTCGATGTGGGTATATATTAATACAAATGAAAAGAATAGTAATGCTTATGCTAATGAAGTAAATATTTTAAATTATGATAATAAACCAAGTATAAGTTACAAATTAAATATTAGTGGTTGCAAATATAAAGCCACTCAAATGGCTAGTAATGGTAATGGTGATGTAGTCGACAAATATCTTCATAATACAGTTGATGGTTGTAAGTCAGAGGATGTAAATATAGATAATATAGAAGGAAGAACTAGTAATTTTATTTTTAGATTCACTAATGAAAAGGATACAAACGATGAAATAAATACTGTAAAAATAGAGCTTCCTTCACAAAAATGGCATTTCTTTGTATTTAACTATAACGATAATATTGCTGATTTATTTGTAAATGGTAACTTATATAATAGTTATAAATTTACGGATAACAATAGACCGACATACGATAAATTAAATGATACACTTACGATTGGTCAAGAAAAAGGTTTAGAAGGAGTTATATGTAATACTGTATATCATACAAAACCACTTACTAAATTTGAAATTGTAAATACCTATAATTTATTAATGAATTACAATCCTCCGATAAATAATTTATAATTATAATTTATATCATGGACCCAACTTTTATTATTTTAGGAGTTATACTTGTCGTTCTCTTATACATTTTATTTGTATATCTTTCAACTGATAAAGAACTTTTACAAGAGTATGTACATTTAGATGATAATTTAAATCCAATTACTGAATTGGAAAAACCCGAATCTAGTAGATATGCTTATGGTTTTTGGATATATGTAAATACATGGGATTCTTCTATTGAAAAAACAATTATCCAAATTCCAAATAATCTAAAAATTTATCTTGATGCTAACACTGCATCCTTAAAAGTAAATGTTGATACAACTTCTGGAACCCCAAAAGATATCAGAGTTACTGATAATTTTCCTTTACAAAAATGGACTCATGTTATTGTTAGTGTAGATAATGAGTTTGTTGATTGTTATATTGATGGTAAATTAGTTCGTTCATCTAGAATATATGAAGGTTCTTCGGGTAATGCATCAAAACCTTTGATTCCTACTGAATCATCTGAAATTCAATTTGGAACTCAATTTGATGCTTATCTATCAAGATTAAAAAGATGGACTTATCCTGTCAATCCACAAAAAGCATATGATGAATATATGAAAGGAAATGGACAAGGTGGATTTGCCGGAATCCCTACTTATGGTCTTGATTTGAAAGTTATTAAAGATAATGAGTTATATAAAGAAATCAATGTTTTTTAATTTAGTTACAAATTTATTATACTTTTAATATATAAAAGTATAATATAATGGATTCTTTAGCTACTACTACACCTCAAAATAGTCCCGTAAGTGAATCTGCTTATTTAAAATCTAATGGACTTGTTGCAAAATTTGTTTTTGTTATTGTTGTTGTTATATTGTTTGTATTATTATTCCGTTTAGGTTTATGGTTAATAGCATGGTATAATAGCCCACCTAGAGACCCTTATGTTGTAAAGGGTATGCTTGATGGTAGTTATACTATCACTATTCCTCAAAATCCTAAAAGTGCCGATGCTGTTCCTATATTTAGGTCAAATAATGATGATAATGGTGCTGCATTTACATGGTCTACTTGGATATTTGTAAATGATTTTGGTGCTAATAATGATAAATTTTATCATATATTTAGTAAAGGTTCAGCTGGTTTAAATGATGATACTAATATTGCAAATGTTAATAATGCACCAGGTGTTTATTTAGGAAAAACTGGTGGAGCTGCCCCTTCTGCTGGTGTTAATAATGATGGACTTACACTTCGTATTGTTATGAATACTGTTCAATTAAATGATGGTAAGACAACTCTTGATATTGATAATATTCCTATTCGTAAATGGTTCCATCTTGCATTGCGTTTAGAAAATACTATATTAGATGCATATATTAATGGTGCAATCTCTGGTAGATTATTATTATCTAATGTTCCAAAACAAAATTATAATGATGTTTTAATTCATCAAAATGGTGGGTTCTCTGGTAAAATTTCAGATTTAAGATACTTCAGTCAAAGTTTAAATATTTTCCAAATACAAAATATTGTTAATAAAGGACCAAATACTACTCAAAGTGATTTAGCAGCTCATGATGCCGGATTAGGTAATTATGGTTATTTAGGTTTTGATTGGTATTCTGAAAAATATTAATATATTATATTATTTTAATTATAAAATAATATATAGTAATGAGTGACTATGCTGATTTAAATACTATTATTTCACTCAGGAAAAGGCAATTACTATATTCTTTTCCATTAAATCGCCTTGAAATTATTAATCCATATTCTAATACTAATTTTACACAATATCAATTGGATATGAAAAGAAAGGTGCAAATTTTAAAATATAATAATGATTCTAATCAGGATACTAAAAAACAAATTTGGTCCAGACTTAGTAATAATAATAATGATGACAAATTTACTTTAAGGACAATTAGTGTTGTTTATGATAAAAATACCAATTCTTATTTTAATTTTGTAACCCCTCCATATGTTGATTACACTGGACAGCCTAGTTCAACTGCTATTGATTATACTTTCTCACGTAATTCTGATATTCCTGGATTAAATATACCTTTATATGATGAACCTTCAGTGCCTTTATATATGTTTAATTCTAACCGTGTTTATGGTATTGAACCTGATAATAATATTATTAATATGCAATATATTTATAATCGTGATTATTTTATACCTCAAAGTACTTCTACTGAATTTTATACTCATTTTATTAATAAGGTAGGTCATAATGACTATTTTGAAATTTTCTCTGCTAAAATCCCTTTCTCTTTCTATTATCATGCTGAATCTCAAATTATTAATAACAATATATATCTTCCTAATAATATTGTTAATATTCAAAATATTACTTTTTCTGTTCATTTTAATGGTGAACTTGTAAATACTAATCATACTATTGAAATTGTTAATCCTAACATTAATCTTTCTTCTATTAATACTGGTTCTTTTTCTTTTGATATCTCATTAAACCCTATTATTAATAATAAAATTGATCTTATCAAGTATATTGGTAATATTCAAATTAATAATATTAATATTCCCGTTAATAATGGTTTTATTTATGATATGAAACTTTCTGTTACTTATAGTATTGATCCCCCTGATAAAACTACTTTTCGAGACGTCATTTTCTCTAATGATGAAATTTTTGGAACTTATGTTTTTCCATCTAATGATAATCTTTTATTATTTCGAAATTCTAGTTCTAATAATATTATTGATAATGTTAATTTTCTTGATGGTAATTTAATCGTCACTTCTAATTTTCCTGATACTATCTCTATAAATCGTGTTTTAAATGATGTTGAAATTATTGAAACCCCTATTGTTCCTACTTCATTTTTAAATGTTGAATATATATTTTTAACCAAATATGTTAAATTATTTGTTGATAATTTTGACCGTTATATTATTCGTAATACTTCCGAGATTAATTCTAATAATTATAAGGTTTCTACTAATACATTTATTGCTGGTCGTAAATATTTACTAACAAATGGTGTTTATTATTTTATGGATATCAATCCTAATTATCCATTTACTATCCTTAATAAAAATAATCCTAATATTTTAATTGAAGAATATAATAAAATTGAATTTGACCATGATGATAAATACAACAATTATATTTCGAATAAATATACTACTAATAAAACTATTTATAAAACCACTAATGATGGTAATTATACATTTTATACTGGTAATGTTAAAATTACTGTTCTCGGTGATTTTGGTACTATTAGTTTTTTTTCGTTAAATCATGATTATATGGGAGGTATTAATTCTTTACAATATTATAATCCTAATGAAAAATCTGATAATATCCGTATTCAGTGTTTATTTCAAACTAATGATAATACTATTTCTATTCAAAATATTAATAATAATTTATATTATAAATTTAATGACATAGATTATAGTTCTTTTTATGCTATTGGTTTAGGTATTGGTAAATATACTATTAACAATATTCCTGAATCTCACGCTATTGGCTTTATTATTAATGATTTTTCTCAAATATATGTTACTGGTGATAGTATTTTAAAAAATTCTGATGGATTTCTCCTTACTCGTGAAGTTGAAAATAGAACTATTATATTTTTTTATAATACTATTAATATTCAAGTCTTCTCTAATTTTGAATCTATCAGTTATTTTTCCTTTTCTAATGGATATATGGGAGGTTTCCAAAAAATTGTCTATAATAGAGGTTGTCCTGTTTCTATTGAAAGTGTAATTCCTGACCCTATGATATATTATCAGGACGACGACGATAGTGTTGATACTATTATACTTACTGAACCTGAACCTGAAGCTGAAGCTGAACCTGAACCTTTTATTCCTATTATGCCTCCTCTTTCTTTACATTATTCTAAAATTTCTATTGATAATGTTATTTTTATTGTTAATACACTCTATCTTGAATTCAATGAACCTACTACTATACTTTCTAACACTGTTAATACTGATATATCTGGTATTGTTTTTCATCCTAACTATTCTTATCAAAATATTTCTCTTATTGACCCTAATTTTGATATTTATTATGTTGAACCTATTGGAGAACCTGAACCTGAACCTGAACCTGAAGCTGAACCTGAAGCCGAAGCCGAACCGGAACCAGTTAACCAGTTCTATGACACTGAAAATATACCTGTTGACTTCTATTATAAACCATCATCTTCTAATAAACCTTATGGCTTACCTAGTCAACATACTAATCAGCAACCTGTTCAACAACCTGTTCAACAACCTGTTCAACAACCTGTTCAACAATCCGTTCAACAACCTGTTCAACAACCTGTTCAACAACCTGTTCAACC
>MDTG01390093.1_pt1 | contig 13109 bp, 13 predicted proteins | sample 811421 | NCBI WGS metagenome assembly MDTG01 (sample SAMN05326645, study PRJNA326480) | marine metagenome | isolation source: seawater | place: Pacific Ocean: South East | collected 2011
AACGCTGCTTTCAACATGGGCTTCTCCACCGCTCATTCTTCCGCCCCCTTCGGTTCAGCAGCCCACAATTTCTCTTTGAGAGTGGGTCCTTCGTGGCTGTGATGGCCAAATTCCTCGTTCTTGTCGTATTGCGTGGGAATGTCGTGGAAGGACGGCGTTGGTGGCGGCGACGTTGTTGACCATTCAAGGGACCAGCCACCCCATGGATCCTTACCTACAGGCTCTCCTCGTCGGGACGAGTAAATGATGTTCCAAACCAAGAGCAATTGGCTGATTCCGAAGATGAAAGCAAAGGTGGAGACAGCCATGTTGTATTCGGCAAATCCTGAGTCGATGGTGTAGGTGTGTGTGCGGCGAGGCATGCCCATGATGCCCAGGGCGTGCATGGGCCAAAACGCAGCGTTGTAGGAGGCAAAGCCGATGAGGAAATGCCAGAGCCCGAGCGTTTCGTTGAGCTTGCGTCCGGTGGCCTTGGGGTACCAGTAATACACCGCAGAGAACAGTGCGAAGACCGTTCCACCGATGAACACATAGTGGAAGTGGGCCACAACGAAGTATGAATCATGGAAGTGGACGTCAAGGCCAGCAACAGGGAAGAACATCCCAGAGATGCCTCCGAGTGTAAAGGTCACGAGGAAGCCCAAGGACCACAGCGTGTGGGTTTTCATGACCAATGAACCTCCCCACAGTGTGGCGAGCCAATTGAAAATTTTCGCGCCGGTAGGGATGGCGACGAGCATGGTCATGATCATGAACAACGCACGCCAGAACGGGTCCATACCCGATGTCAACATGTGGTGGCCCCACACGATGAATCCAACGATACCAATGCCTGCCATGGCGAAGACCATTGATTTGTATCCAAAGATGGAACGGCGTGCAGAGGTAGCAAGCACCTCAGAGACGATACCAAAGGCTGGGACGATAACGACGTACACTTCGGGATGACCGAAGAACCAGAACAGATGCTGGAAGAGTAACGGGTCACCGCCGGCAACAAAGAATTGTGTTCCGATGGTGTGGTCAAACAGAAGGAAGGCCACACCGATGATGAGCGCCGGCAAGGACATGAAGAGCATGAACACGCTGATGAACACCGACCAAGTGAACAACGGCATTTTCATCCACGTCACGCCAGGTGCTCGCATCGTAAACACGGTGGTGATGAAGTTCACACCACCCAGCGTTGAAGAGGCTCCAAGCATGAGCATGCCCGAAATAAAGGCCGTCGTACCGGGGTTTGAACCGTAGTCTGCCAGTGTTGACCCCAGGTTCGATTCGGTCAGCGAAGAGTATGGCGGGTACATGACCCATGTGATGTCAGCGGCTTCGCCCGAGAACACACCGGTAAAGATGAGCGGCGCGGAGAACACCAGAAGCCAGAGTCCCATGGCGTTGATGCGCGGGAACGCCAGATCTTTGGCTCCAATCTGAAGCGGTAGAACGTAATTCATGAATCCGGCGATCATGGGCATGGCTGCCAAGAAAATCATGGTTGTTCCGTGCAGCGTAAAGAACGAGTTGTATTCATCGTAGGTGAGGAAATCGTTCTCTGGTAATGCCAGTTGGACTCGGAACAGCAGAGCCAGTAATCCTCCGACGAGGAAGAAAAAGAACCCGAACAAGAAGTACATGATGCCGACTTGCTTGTGGTCGGTGGTGGTTAACCAAGGCTTGAGGAAGCTCCAGAACCGCTCCATGGTGAAGGTTTCTGGTGAGCGACGGTAGAACACCCAAAGAACGCCCATGAAAATGAGTCCAGCAGCTAAACCAATCGATGTTACGAAGATGACCAGGGCGCTGGCACTTGGGGCTAGGGCTCCGGCGTTGATGCCTGCGATGGATGCAGTAGCCACGTTCCAGTGGTCTCCACCTGCTCCATTTCCTCCGTTGACGGCGTTTCCGTACACGGTCATCTCAACGTTGAGGTCGTCAGCTGCTGGAGCCGTCCATTCGAACGTCCACGAACGGAATTCGTTGCCTCCTGCAGCATCTTCTGCGGGATTGTCTGTGTGAGTGAGGCCCCCATCAATCATATGGCTTAGATCAGAATCGACGGTGGTAACCTCTCCATGAGATGTTAGAATTCGGAACCCGCCGGCATGGCCATTCCAATCAACATCGTTGATGTCCATCACGTCGTTCTTGACAGTTACGGTGAAGGTGTAGGTTTCACTTGCGTTGTATGTTTCAGGAAGGCCGTCGACCAGAACCGTGGTATCTGGAGAGGCGCCACCATGGCACGTACATCCTTGATCGCCAGCCGCACCGATTCCGCCAGGTGCTGCTGTGAATTGAGGGGCCGCCAGAAGGGTGACCATCAGGACACCAAGGAGAATCGCCACTCGGCCACGCATCAATAGTCGCCTCCGGAACTTCCGTCGGTGAGTTTCTTGACACCCGAGTCAAAGTCGCAATTTCTGCCTTCCTCAGCGACGATTTTCACTTGCCCCACCATCATGGAGTGTTGGTTCCCACAATACTCTGCACACTTGATAGGGAACAGGCCAGGGTCGTCGGGCATGACGGTCATGTAGGTTCCACCTTCAATGCCGGGAACCAAGTCTTCTTTGACGCCCCATTCTGGAAGCCAGAACGAGTGTTGGACGCCGATGTAGTTGGGGTTGGAGTCATCGGATGGGGCGGAGTGCATTTCGAAAATCACTTCAGTATCGCAGGGGAGAATCATGTCTTCACCGAGCGCCGATGAAAAGGCAAAGTTGTCCCTGTATCCGTTTGGGTCTTCGCCCGGAATGTGCATCCATGTGTGGAGAAGTTCTCCGTCGGCGTCTGTTACCTCCACGACGGCGTGCTTTTCCGGAGCAAACGTCATTGCTGCCATGGCTTGTCCTGTCACTGTGTCGATGGAGATGGGGTCGTAGTTGACCGTTTCACCAAATGTAATCCCGCCGACGGTTGTGACGGACACATTGACGGCCTGAGCATTGGTGCTGTTGACCGAGAGCGTGGTTCCCTTCCAGTCAACGTCAATGCCGGTGGCGCCAGGGTCGTCTTCCCATGTGAGGGAATCTTTGTATTCAAATTCCCAGAACCACTGCTTTCCAATGATTTTCATGTCGTGAGCTTCTTCACCTTCGGGGAGAACCCAGACGGCCGTGTTTGATGAAAGGGCCAGCACGATAAGCCAAGCGACGATGATGGTCGGGGCGACATAGAAAAAGATCTCGAGTTTCGTGTTGTGTCGGTCAACCGGAAACGATCCCACTTCAATGTGGTCGATGTGCGTGGTGTCCGGTTCAACCCCTTCTCGGTACCGAAGCATGGCCAGAAACATCCAGCCGAAGGTGAATACGCCAACTAAAATGGCCCAAAACATGAACTTATCATAGAGGACAGCAAACACCGTATCTTCTGCTACCAAGCAACCACCCCGTTTAACCGGCCGTGTACGCCCTCCTTAAGCGTTACTTGAGGGGGGTTAGAACCATTGGTCGTTTGAACTGCCTCATGGCGTGTTGGTACGCGGTTTTTTCGCGATTTTTTGGCGCTAAAATTGAACGCTTTAACCGGCCTATTAGGCATCACCAAACCCAACGATGCGATGCTACTTGAACCCCCCGCGGAAAGTGTTCATTATGGGCGTCAGTTCTTGTCTTTCACCCACGCTTGATGGTTCGGTCATCCTCGAGGTTGACGTTCAACCCTCCGCCAAAACTCAAGGCATCACCGGATTTAACCGATGGCGGTGTCGAATCTCAGTCGCTGTCAAGGCCGAGGCCAAACGGGGCAAAGCGAACTTGGCGGTCATGCACGTGCTCGCCACTGAACTCCAACTCGCTCCGTCCTCGCTCAGCATCACCGCTGGACACACGTCCCGAATGAAATCAGTGCGGGTCGAAAACGCGTCCGTTGAGGAACTGGTTCTTCGTCTAAATCCACTTGTGGGGGACTTGAATGGGCCGTGACTCCTTTCACGGAATTGGTCGGGGTTCGGCCAATGCTGAGGAACGTTGGCACCATGCGGCTCAGGCCTTGGCAGGTGCTCGCTTGCGGAACCGGACGGCAAATGCCGCTGTGTTGATTGAGGGCCGGCGAGACCGGCAAGCATTGGAGCGACTCGGCTTTTCTGGGCCTATTGAGGTGTTAAATCGCGGTTGGCCGGTGGACGATGTTCTCGTCCGCTTGGTCGAGACATACGGTCGGCGAAGTGAGCGCGATCATGGACCGAGCGTTATTGTCCTCATGGATTGGGATCGAACAGGAGGGCGCTTGCAGGCAACGATACGTCGGAACCTTGCCTCGCTCGACGTGGTCTTTGACGAGCAGCTTCGTTCGGTGTTGATGCGTTCCCTCAAGCCTGAAACTCGAGTGGTTGAAGGCCTCTCTAGCCTCGTGGACGTTCTTGGCCCGCTCGTGGACATGTATGACGATTGATTTAGCGATCTGCGTCAGGCGCAGGAAAGGCTTGTTCCTTCACCGTGTTTAGCACTACATGGGTGTAAGAACGAGCGACACCGTCCAGCGTGAAAACGGTCTTTGTGAGGTTGTCAAGGTCGGCTCGGTCTTTGACGCGAGCAAGAACAATTGAGTCCCAATCCCCGGTAACATCGTAAACGGCAAACACCCTTGGGTCAGCAGCGATTTTCTGCTGCACATCGATCATGTGTCCCTTTTGAATTCGAAGCCCTGCCATGATGGTCAATGACCACCCCAATTGAGTGGGATTTAGCGCCACACGGTAGCCTTCAATGACGCCCTCCTGCTCCAGTCGGCGCACGCGATTTGTGACCGTACCTTGCGCAATGCCCAGTGTTCGAGCGAGCGAGCGGTGGCTGACCCGAGCGTCTTCGCTGAGAAGCAACAACAGCGCACGGTCGGTGGCGTCCAAGTCCATCGTTTGGGGGAAAGAAGAACAGGCTTTCAAGCCTTCACTCCTCTTCCTTGGTGAATTTTTTCACCGAAGCGTTGCGTGGGACTCTCAACCACAAGTGCTGCTTCCATGCCCCAAAGTCTTCGATTTCAATGGACACATCAAGATGGCAATCTACGTTGCATCGCTCACGGAACTCAACCTGCGTGTCGATTTTTTGTCCGGAATTGAGCTGTAGGCGGGGAGGTCTGCCCTTGAACCGCCAGGGTTCCTCCACCGTCCATGTTTTGATGTGGAAAGGGAGTGAACCCGCATGAAGGTAAACGTGGATCATGCATTGATTTTCGGTCGACCAAGTGGCTTGCAAACGAGGGATAGCATCTTGTCGTCGGCGAATCGCGGTGATGAGCGATACAGCGATCACGGCCGTAATGGCCGTGAGCAACAAGGGCGTCCACGCTTGGTTGGCCGTGATGTGTTTTGACGGAGAGGGGAGTTCTCCATGCGCCATCCACAACAACTCCATTTCCGTGTTTTCACTGTCCTCACTGCCAAACACAGCGATGGTGTACGACCATCCAGTGGGTTGTGATGCCAAATCAACACCAGCGGCATCGAGATGGTCAGCAGGAAGCATTGAGACAAGGGACGTGGTGTTGTTCGCTTTGACGGAGAAGGCGACCTCTGGCCTCATTTCTCGCACCAGGTGCTTGAGTTGGCGTTGGTGTTGATCAAACGCCAGATCTTCGGTCAGCACAACATAGAGGATGGTGTGGTTGCTAAGATTGCGTTGAGGTGTGAGTTCAAGATCAAACGCGACCATCCGGATTCGGTCTTCGGCCGAGACCACCTTGACCTTACCGTTCAGGTGAAGGAGGTCAGTGGAGGGGCGTTCGTGCAATTCAGTGGTTGCTTCGTTGGCCGAGGCATTCAAGGAGATGTTGCGATTTGAGGCTCGGTACAAGGCGTCGTCATCGGGCCAAGATGAGCCCGTTTTATCGCTCCATGACCACCAGGTCCACTGCACGTGGTTTGAGGTGGGTTCGGGGGTGTCTTGCAGGGAGGCAGGCACGTAGACTTCTCGCAACTGCTTGGCGTTGCTCACCCGGATTTCATCCTCGGCATGAATGGCCCACGGTTCCTCATTAGCAGCAGAACCTGGGAGAAGAAACAAACACGCAAGGGCGATAAAAAACAGCCGCTGCATGGTTCATTCCTCCTCGTCCCGCCACGGAAGGTTCAGTTTATGTCGCAGGATGTTCTGTTCATTTGTATCGATCATCAGTGTGATTCGTGCACCAACCCAAACCGAGATGATTTCAGTCCCCCATGGGAGAGGACTCCGCAACAGAAAAGCCCCCAAGGGGAGTTTCTCAATACCCGTTTCTTGCTGGAATTCATCCAACAACGGGGCCCAACCTCGCAACAGCCGAACGAAGGTATCCGCCTCAATTGTCTCAACGTTTTCACTGAAACGATCGCCATAAGCATAGAGCGATTCCTGTCTGGAACGCCATGAGTCCTTTTTGAGCGTGAACGCTGGGAGACCAGCGTGGACCACCCGAACCGGGTGGAAGGATTCTCCTCCCCAAACATCGCCCTTGTTGGTTGGCGACGCCGGTTTGAACAGCCGCCGATAAACCATTGGAGGAGCGAGGTTGAGCCGCTTTCCTCGCTGCCACAACGAGAACGGCGTGAGGTCAATGCCATACATTTTTTCAACGTGCTCCACCACATCTTTTTGTGCCTCAACCACAGAGTTGGTGGTTGGTTTTGGAGGTGTTTTTACCGTCGGCACCCAGTCTGCGTCTCGCCGTTTTGCTCTTCTGGATAGGTAGGCTTGGGCGACGTGTTGGTCTTCCTTATCCATCCGGTGACGAAATTGTGCGATGAAAAATCCCCCCGTGTCGTTGTCTTCATGCCATAATCGCAAGCATAGCGGGAGTTGCCTCGCGATGTTTTGCTCCATTGATTCATCACCAATCCCTTGCGCCATTCGCTCATTTGGGCTGAGGTGTTCGTGCATGAAAAACGGCAGTTCATTTGCCTCTTGAGGAACAACGGGTTCGCCTGTTTCGTCGAGCACAGGCCAAGAGGTTAGCCCCTGGTGGAGCGTGATGCCATCGAGCTTCAGCGGGACGAGTTCCAAGTAGGGGCAGCGGCGGAGGACCTCGGCGACCACCGCCTCATTTTCAACCGGGTCGAGGCTGCAGGTGGAGTACATCATGTGCCCTCCCGGAACGAGGAGCGTTGCACCGCGCACAGTAATTTCAACCTGCATTTTGAACATCTTTCTCCCTTCTTTTGGCGTCCAATCCCACCACACGTCTCGATTTTTTCGCGTGGTGGCGGTGCCTGTGCACGGGACGTCGGCGATCACGGCATCGAAACCTGGTGGGGGGAGCCGTCCAAAATGTCGACCATCGTGCTGTGTGACGACGATGTTGGCCAGCCCCAAGCGGCTGCGGTTGCTGACCAACATGTTGAGCCGACCGGAGACGGGTTCATTGGCGACCACCACACCATCCGGATGGAGTCGTTCGCCGAGTTGTGTGGTTTTGGAACCCGGCGCAGCGCACATGTCAAGGGCGAGGATGTTCTGTTCAGCGGTAAGCAGACGCACAGGTAGCATGCTCGCTGCTTCTTGCCGGGTAATGCGCCCTGTTTCGTGAAGCAAAGCCATCATTCGTTGAGCCAGTCCCTCGGGCGCTTTACCTCGAGCAAACGGCATGACAAACGCAGTCTCCGGAGCCATCCACGGAAGTTCGACCCCCCCAATGGCTCTGACCTGTTCAACCGTCCATTGCCGGTCGGTCCGATGAAGCGAGATTCGAAAAGTCTCAGGAAGTGATTCAAGCGCTGTGTTCAACCAAACGTTCTTGTCTCTGCCAAGGTGGTGGACGAGGGCGGTGAGCGCGGACTGTTGAGCATACGCCCTTCGCTCCTCACTGGCGTCGGTTGGTCCTCGCACGTGCCGGGCTCGGCGGTCCTGTCTTTTGGTCTTCCGCCATGATGAAAAGGGGGTTCTTGGCGTTCCGTTACATGCTGGCGGACTCCGCACCCTACTACCTGCCGGCTCTTTTCCTGAGTTGCCTTGGTTGGATCTTTGCGTTTCATCTTCACGGTTCCCTCAAGCATCGCCCTTTCCTGCGCCGACTGTACATGTTGGTGCCTCCCATCTTGGTCTTTGGATTGCTCATTTCCAGAGCAACCGATCTTTTTTCACTTAATTCCTCTCACCCCGAAGTAGCGCTTATGCTGGGCGATAAAGCGACGTTTCAGGAACGCGTGCTGGTGCTTTTTACTGGCCAAGGTGGCATTGAAGGAGGCTTGTTGGCCCTGTTGGTCTTTTCGCTGCTTTCACCCCGCCTCCCAAGTCTACGTTCCGTTTCCACCCAAACCGCTGAATTTGTTCAGTCTCGTCTCATGACTTACGCAGGTTGGTGGAGCATTGTGGTCTTGATGATGCTCTTTCCACAAGAAGGATACACGCCCCTTGACCTTCCTCCTGCTTCACCAACGATGGCGCTTCCAGATTGGTCGGTGTTGGCGAGCACCGTGTTGTTCACGCTTCTCCTAATGATGTCTGGAGAAATCATCACCGCATCGGCGCACCTGGCGTCAAACGGTGAAACACAACTCTTGTTTCAGCGGGCTCTTTTGAAATCCATCGTTGCCGGTCTCATTGGGTGGGCATGCTTGGCTCAAACCGACGCGTTCACATCATCGTGGTGGGCTCGGCCGATGACGGATAACCGATTGGCCATGGCCATTGTCATCGCCCTTGTCTCGGCATTGCTGGTCGGTGTGCATGCGTTTTCAACGGTTGCAGAAGGTCTCGAAGGTCCAGCCCTGAAACAAGCACAAACGTTGACCTGGAGTGTATTGATCTCAGCCGTGTCGATGGTTGTTTTGACGGCCGTTATGGCTGATGGAGTGTCTGTCTACGGTAACGGAACGGACGCGCTGCTCCTTGGTTGGCGCTGGATGGCACTGGCCATGTTCGTTGGTGTATCATCAATGATTCTTCCAATGGCAGGTTTTGATGCTGCTCATCACCCAGAAGCTTGGTGGTTTCGTATTTCGTTGACCTTGTTTATCCCCTTTAGCGTCTTAGCCTCGAACGGGGCTTGGCTCCTTTTCCCTGCAATTGTGATGGCTGGAGCCGCTCAATCAACGGTTTACCTCGCCACGTCAATCGGTCGAATCACCCATCCTGTTGTGGCCCTTTCTTTTGCCGTTTGGACGGGCCATTTCGTTTGGTCCATCGTGGCTGAAAATCCCGAGCAAACCATGGGCATTAGCCTGTTCGCTCTCGGGTTCATCGCTGTTCTTTCCTTGGCATGGTTACGGCACGAACGCAACGCTGGGTCGGGGAAAACAACGAATTGACACCTTCATGTTGCGCGCTCTTTAAAGGTGGGAGAAAAAAGGACGATTCGAAATCCTCGGATTTCAGGGATGGGACCCTTATGGCACGAGCTTTCCGCGCAGGCGTTGAACCACGACGAAAATTACGAATGCCATTGATTCAACGTTTTTGGCGCCCGACGCGGGATCTTGCATCGCTCACGTCTCGGACCGAGCGCATTGGCGAACAAATGGGTCCGTTGACGGAGGTTCCAGCCTTGGTCCGTATTGAAAACGAGCATTGGATTTTTGAACGCATTGAAGCGTCAACCCTTCACGAGTTAAGTCACCGCCTGGTGGTACAAACAGCGGATGGTGAAGAAGTGCTGGGTGTGACCGAGGATTTGTCAACCGCTCTTGAGGTCGCTCGTTGCATGGCTGAGAACGATAAGCGGGTCGTTCTAATCCAAGCCTTGTAAACTCAGAACAGGTTCCAGATGGCTTGTACAACGCCTTGGTTGACGAGGTAGAAGAACCCTCCAAGGAAGATGCAGGCGAGGTAAACCTGGGCGGGGGTAATCTTCCATGATTCCTCGGACTCTTCGTCGAAATAGCGAATCAAACCTGCAGCTTGCTGAATGCCACTGCCGTCGTTCTTCTTCTTCTTCGTTGCCATGTGGACCGATTGGACCCAATGCCCTCCCCCTTATGAACGCGACGCGCGAATTATTCTTCTTCCTCCGGCGGAGGCCCGGTGAGATCAACGAGGGGAACATCGTCTTCTGCAGCCAGTGTTTGTGTGAGTTCGATAGCTTGAGCCGGTTTGGGATGATCCACTCGCAATCGGTCGCTGCCGTCGGAGATGATGGAGAGGGGGGCTTCAACGAACCCTGCATCGGGGTCATTTTCAATTTGAATGAGGGTGGCTTCTAAACGAGCGATCGCGCGTTCCACCCCTGGTGCGTTGTCTTCAGCTAAGGCTTGACGAGCCATATGGAGGTCGTCATCAATGACGGTTCGCCATTCCATTGCATCATCAATGTCTTCCGACCACACCCTTTCAGCGTGTTCCTTCATCCGTTGAATCTCCTCGTTTAACTGCGACCGTCCAGCCTCTTGTAAGGACCGCCAAGCCTGCTCGTTGTGCTTGAGGTTGAGCAAAGGATAATGCCGTTTGAGCCATCGTTCACCTGACGTTGGGTGAGCCATTTCCCATGGCGGTTGACCGAGGCAACTGACGGTGTCCAGGACCAGTCTCGATCGTTCCTTCAACGGACCTTCCAGGGTGATGATGTTGAGGTAGCCCGAGGTGAGCAGACCCCAGCCCCAGTAGGGGCATGAGTGAACCTCAATGCGGAGCTCACTGCTGGTGGTTTTCAGCTTCCATCGCTGCTCATTGAACCCGGGAGCATTCTGAAACACCGGTGTTTCAGCGTTTGAGAGTTGAGAGAGGAGGGCTCTGGTGAAATCACCGAGGTAGACCGTTCTGCTGGGCCCGTTGAAGTGTTTCCCTCGAAGCACATGATGCGTTGCATCGATTTTGTGCGATGCGTCGGCTTGGCGAACTTGCGCCATCAGAATGGAGACGTTCGCGTTCAGTACCTCTTCCATCAGCGAACCTCGAACATCGGCCTTTATGTCCATGCCAACCGGTTAGTCGGATTCAACAAGGGGCCCTCTTGAACCTACGAGCCGATGCATGCACAAGAAACAACCGCTCAACCATCGCTTTCTTGGGCGCAGGAAGGTTCAAATCGGGCGTGTTTTATGGACAAACAGGTGAAACAATGGCGGGGAAAGCAGGTGGTTCAGGCATTACATCATTGCCTGGTGTTGGCGCAGCAACAGCAAAAAAATTGACAGCGGTCAAACTTGGAACGGTTGCAAAAATAGCAAAGGCTAGCCTCGGCGACCTCCAAAAGGCTGGGCTCTCTGTCTCGGTTGCCAAGAAGGTGTCCGCAGCTGCCAAGGCAGCCAACGATGCAAAAACAACTGCAAAGAATGTCTCCGACAAGGCCACTGGCGCCGCAAAGAAAGCGGCTTCAAAGGCAAAATCAACCTCAAAAAAAGCAGTGGAAGCGACAAAAAAATCATCCGCCAAAGTCGTTGGTAAAGCCACAAAGGTGGCTGAAAAAGTCGTCGAGAAGACCAAAGGAGCTGCAACCACCTTGAAAACCACGAAGGTCGAGGACCGGAAAGGTTCCAACATTAGCGTACCAAAATCCGTGAAAGACATGCCTTGGTTCAAAAAGCGCTGAGAAGACCGCTACGTTTGAAGGCCTTCTCAACAGCCTTGTCGCCATGCCCAGGCGGAAGTACGGCCGTTTGCGAAAAACGGTTGAACTCCCTTCTCGAAGCAACTGCTCTCGATGTCGGTCGGGAAAGCATTGCCCCGTTGAAGGCCATCAAGGCAAATCCATCCACCCGCACCGAGAATGGGCCGGTCCTGAAAAAACAGCGAAGCGGAAAAAATCCACGTCCTGATCACAGGACTCCGTGGGTGCTGACCGAGGGAGTGGTCTCCTCAACAGGTGTCGCTTCGGCCGGTGTTTCCTCCATGTTTTCCCGCATGGATTGAGCTCTGTGATAGACTTCCCTGAGCGTTTGGTCTGAAATTTCAAGATACACTCGCGTGGTGGCAATGGTAGCGTGACCCATGAGTCGTTGGATGGTCACTAAATCAGCGCCTCGTTCCAACAAACCCGTGGCGAAGTTGTGCCGAAGGACGTGCGGCGTCAGCTTTCCTTTTGGGAGGTTGGCTTCTTGGCCCAGAGCATCCATCATGCGTTGAATTCCACGGGGTTGAATTCGACGGCCGTGCCGGTTCACAAAGCATGCCTGCTCGTTCGAGGAAGCCAACCGGTTGCGGATTGGAATCCATGCCTTCAGGCGCTCAACCGTTCGTTTGGTAAACAAGACCAAGCGGTCTTTGTCCCCTTTCCCGCCAATGACTCTGGCTGATTCATCGTCAAAATCCACGTCTTCAAGGTTCAAACCACAGACTTCACTGACCCGCATTCCAGTATCGAGCATGAGGGTCACCACAAGGGAGGCAGCTGGGTCTTCGCTCAGTTCGGCCACCTCAAGAACGCTGGTCAATTCTCTTCTCGTGAGGGTTCGTGGAAGCCGTTTTCCGGTGCGTGCCCGCTGGAGGTGATCGGGCCAAATCAGGCCGAGCCATTTGATGAAGTGGCGGGCCGCAGCGATTCGAGCGTTGTAGGTTGTTGGCTTGAGTCCAGCGATGCTGTGCGCCCAGAGGTCCAATCGTCCATTCATTGGCTCCATGCGCTTGGCGAGTGTTTCGATTGGGAGGTTTTCATATGCGTTTTCGTCCAATACATCTTCGCCATGGAGCGTTGTTTCGATCATCGGACGCAACCCGTAAAAATACGATTTTTGAGTGTTCTCGGATTTGTTCTCCGTTTGCAACTGGCGTTGATAGCAACCTAACCAGGGCAGATGACGGAGGTGAACCAATCGGGCGGGAAGCAAGACCTGCTCTTCGGTCAAACGTCGTTGGCTAGGCCGACGAGCTTGTGGTTGTGGCGTTCGCATCCCTCGTTTGTTCATTTGGCGTCACCGCCTCCCGCCGAAGCGGGTGTGCATCCCGTGTCCCTGAGGACAAGCAGAATACATCGCTCGTGTTTATCAACTCATCGTTCATGAGAGGGGATTAAGAAAAGGTAGGGACCTTTCCCGTGCCTTGGCACGGAAGAGGTCGTTGTACAACTCAAAGAGCTGGATGAAGTTCAGCGCAAGCTGCGTTCCTCAGTCAAGGTGCAAGATGCCTTGCTTCTTGACGTTGGCCTTCTTGATCTGGTCAGGAAGCCAGTCAGGTCCGCCAGCGGGCTTTGGAACCATCGAAATGCTGCCAGTGAAGTGGTGAACACGCTTGGTGCCACGCTCTCGCAGTTTGATGTCCGTGTGT
>MDTG01192351.1_pt1 | contig 13107 bp, 12 predicted proteins | sample 811421 | NCBI WGS metagenome assembly MDTG01 (sample SAMN05326645, study PRJNA326480) | marine metagenome | isolation source: seawater | place: Pacific Ocean: South East | collected 2011
AGGGTGAATTAGATTTCCTACCAAAGAATCAAGTTATTGAATTTATTAAAGATCGATTTAATCGGTCACTAGAAAGCATTGGTGTTAAAAAAATATTTAATACAGATGATGATTTGGTCAGCAAGACAGAATGGTTTAATGATGAAATTATTGGAACGAAGCATGGTGATTTTTTTGTCAAAAGATCAATAAATTACAGTAAAAGAACGCAAAGTATAACTGGAGATGACCTTTTTTAAATTATGAAAAACCTAAACGAAAAGACTAAATTACTAAAAAAAGAAAAAGGCAATGCTGCTCAACAATATGAATTGGATAAAAAAGAACTATTAAATGCCCGACAAAACAAAATGAATAATACTCAAGAGCCAATTTTAAATAATTTTGACTGGCTCACTCAACATAGTAGAAATTTTTTATCTGCTGGATATTTAAGTCCAGGCACTAAACCCGAAGAAAGAATAAAAGAAATTGCCTGTCGAGCAGAACAAATTCTTGGTATAAGTGGATATGCTGATAAATTTTATCATTATATGTCACAAGGTTTCTATTCATTAGCATCTCCTGTCTGGTCTAATTTTGGAAAAAAACGCGGACTACCTATTAGTTGTTTTGGCTCAAATATTTCAGATGACATGGGAAATATATTATACACACAGTCTGAAGTTGGTATGATGTCTAAATTAGGTGGCGGTACTTCTGGATATTTTGGGCATATTCGACATCGTGGCGCGCCAGTAAAAAATAATGGCCACGCTTCTGGAGCGGTACATATTATGCAGCTCTTTGAAACAATGGTGGATGTTGTAAGTCAAGGCTCTGTTCGAAGAGGACGCTTCTCACCATACCTACCTGTTGAACATCAAGATATTATGGAATTTCTAGATATTGGAACAGAGGGGAACCCTATACAGGAACTTACACATGGTGTTTCCGTAACAGACAAATGGATGACTGAAATGATTGATGGTGATGAAAAGAAACGTAATATCTGGGCAAAAGTATTACAAAAAAGAGGGGAAATAGGCTATCCGTATATCTTTTTTAAAGATAATGCAAATAATGGTGCTCCTGATGTTTATAATGGAAACAAATACACTATTAATGCTAGTAATCTATGTACTGAAATCATGCTACCATCCAATGATCAGTGGTCATTTGTTTGTGTCCTCTCTTCATTAAATGTCTTGCACTATGACAAATGGAAAAAAACTGATGCTGTTGAAACAATGGTTTATTTTTTAGATGCGGTAATTTCTGAGTTTACAGAAAAACTAGAAGCATACCGTGACTCTAAAAATTATGATGACAATCAAACATTTTTGTTTATGGAGCGTGCATATAATTTTGCTAAAGAAAATCGAGCATTGGGATTAGGTGTCCTTGGTTGGCACTCATTACTACAATCCAAAATGCTCCCCTTTAATAGTCAAGAGGCCTTCAGTCTTAATACAGATATTTTTAAATTCATTAAAAGCCGATCCTATAAGGCTTCTGCTGAACTTTCTGAACTATTTGGGGAGCCCAAGGTGCTTCGCGGATTTGGAAGAAGAAACGCCACTTTAAATGCTATTGCGCCAACTACCTCTTCTGCTTTTATTTTAGGACAAGTTTCACAAGGCATTGAGCCTATATGGTCAAATATCTATGTTAAGGATATTGCTAAAATTAAAACAACCATCAAAAATCCATTTTTAGTTAAATTACTAGAAAAAAAGGAGAGAAATACAAAAGAAATATGGCGCAGTATTCGTGACAAAGATGGGTCCGTACAACATTTAGATTTTTTAACAGAATTCGAAAAAAATGTATTTAAAACTTATTGTGAAATTGATCAAATGGATATCATATATCAAGCCGCAAATAGACAAAGCCACATTGATCAAGGGCAATCAGTAAATATTATGGTTCACCCGGACATGTCTGCTAAAGAAATTAATCAACTTTATATTACAGCCTGGAAATTGGGTCTTAAGTCATTATACTACCAACATAGCATGAATGCTGCACAACAATTTAAACAGAAAAAAAGTGATTGCACGAGTTGTGAGGCATAAATAAATGTAGATTACTGAAAAGCATTAATTCCAGTAATATCACTCCCCGTAATTAATAAGTGAATATCATGAGTGCCTTCATAAGTAATTACTGACTCGAGATTCATCATGTGACGCATAATCGGATATTCTCCCGTGATACCCATTGCACCCAATATCTGCCTAGATTCACGCGCAATATTTAAAGCCATTTCTACATTGTTCCTTTTTGCCATAGAGACTTGAGCTGAAGTAGCTTTATTTTGATTTTTCAAAACACCTAATCGCCAAGTTAAAAATTGAGCTTTTGTAATCTCTGTAATCATTTCTGCTAATTTTTTTTGCTGTAATTGAAATGATGCAATTGGTTTGCTAAATTGATGACGCTCTTTTGAATAACGCAGGGCAGTATCATAACAATCCATCGCCGCCCCTATTGCCCCCCAAGCAATTCCATACCTGGCGCTATCTAAACAACCAAGAGGGGCGCCAAGGCCATCTTTCCCTGTTAATAAATTTTCTTTTGGTACTTTGACGTTATCAAATAATAGCTCTCCTGTAACAGACCCCCTTAATGACCACTTATTGTGAGTTTCAGGTGTTGACACACCTTCTAATTTAGTATCAACAATCAAACCCTTTATTCTATTTTCTTCATTTTTCGCCCAAACAATAGCAAGATCCGCAAATGGTGAATTTGAAATCCATAATTTTGCACCATTTAATAAAAAATAATCTCCACAATCTTTGAACGATGTTTCCATTCCTCCTGGATTCGAACCATGATTAGGCTCAGTAAGACCAAAACAACCTATTAACTCTCCACTAGCAAGTTTTGGGAGATATTTATCTTTTTGATTTTGGGTTCCATATTGAAAAACTGGAAACATGACTAATGATGACTGAACTGATGCGGTAGACCTAATACCCGAATCACCACGCTCTAATTCTTGCATTATTAAACCGTAAGATATTTGATCTAATTCTGCACCACCATATTTGTTCGGGATAAATGGTCCAAAGCATCCTAAATCAGCAAGTTTGGGTAAAATTTCTTTAGGGAAAATACAAGACTGACAAACATTCTCTATAATTGGTGAAATTTCTTTTTTTACAAAATCTCTAATAGTTTTTCGAATTAAAAGATGTTCTTCGGTAAACAATTCGTCTAATAAATAATAATCTGGTGACTGGAAATGATCTTGGCTGGACATAGAGTTACGAGTATTGATGATTAGAAACAAAAATAATAATTTACCTTTATAGAATGGTATTAATAATCAATATATTAATATGGTATTTTATTTGAGTGACCTATACACATTATTATTAATCTTTTCATTATTATTTTTTAGTGCTTTGGTTTTTTTTGAACGTGATCGCTTCTTCTTATTAATTGAACATGCAATCAACCGTAAATACAGCCTAATATATCATAGACAAGATAGCATAATATACAACATTTTTACTGCTTTAAACAATTTGATTATCATGTCTATTATAGTATCTTTCTATATATTCAAAACTCAGGAAAGCTTATCTTTTTTTGTTTTTATAAAAATAGGCCTAACATTATTTATATTCTTCGTAATTAGAATGGCTATTATATATGCTCATGGCATACTTTTTGAAAGTATAGAAACTATAAAAAGGTATTATTATACATATTGTACAAATATACATTTCATTAGTTTATTTTTTTTCCCTATAATTTTCTTTATCTCATATTTTGAACAAGGTGTTTTCATGCATAACGTATCTATTTATATATTTTATTTTTTTGTTTTATTTTATTTTATTTTAAAAATTATTTTGTTTCGGAGATTAAATGTATTATCTATTCCATTTATGTTGTATAATATTTTGTACCTTTGTGCTGTTGAAATACTACCATACTTGGTTCTATTGAAATTATTAAATAACATAAATTAATCTTCTTGTTTTTGTTTTGAAAAAAAAATTAAAAGTTTTAATATCACAACCTGTCCCGCAAAATTCAAACTCACCGTTTTATGATTTAGCAAAAAAACAAAATTTAAAGATTGAGTTTAAGCCATTTTTAGCTATTCAAGGTGAAACTGTTAAAAACATAAGACTCAAAAAGATTAGTATCCCAAAATACAGTGCCTTAATTTTAACAAGTCGAAATGCTGTAAATCATTATTTTAGAATATGTGACGAAATGCGCATAACTGTACCTAACTCTATGAAATACTTCTGTATTTCTGAGGCAATATCATATTATTTACAAAAATATATTGCCTATCGTAAGCGGAAAATTTATTCTGCAAACAATAACTTTGAGGAATTAATTGAGTTAATGGAGAAACATGAAGAAGATAATTTTTTATTAGTTTCTTCTAATTTCATTAAACAAGATATTATAGATTTATTAAATAAAAGTATCATCAATTATACTCGAGGCGAATTTTTTAAAACTATCTCAACAGATTTATCGAAATTGAAAATTAATTCATTTGATATATTGGTTTTTTATAGCCCAATAGATATTGATTCAATATTTGAAAATTTCCCTAATTTTCAACAAAAAGATGTCAAGATTGCTGTGTTCGGTGAAGCTACTTATCAAGCGGCTATAGATGCTGGACTCAATGTCACAATTCAAGCACCAAATAAACAAAGTCCATCCATGAGCATGGCATTAGAAGCTTATCTAAAAAAATAAAAACAATCTACATGGGGGTTAGATTTGCAAAAAATGAACGGATTATATCCAAAAAGACTGCGGATATAATATATAAGTCTGGTAAGCGTAGATATAGTAATTCTTTTGTGATAATATGGGGAAAACATGCTGATGAACCTATAGTTAAAGTATTAATAGTTGTTCCCAAAAAAAACATCAAGCGAGCTGTTGATAGAAATTATACTAAACGAATAATAAGAGAATGCTATATACAAAATAAAAAACTAATATATGATGTAGTACCACATCCCTTAGCAATTATATTGATATATAATAAAAGTACTTTACCGAAGTTTGATAAATTAAACTCAGAATTGTTAACTTTATTTAAATCCTGGGGAAAATAAAATTTATGATTTTTTTAAAAACCATATTAATATATGTAATTAAGATCTATCAAATTATAATTTCCCCATTTTTAGGATCTAATTGTCGCTATCAGCCAACATGTTCTTCTTATTTTATAGAATGTTATCAAAAACATAGCATAATATATGGCTCATATTTGGGTATTAAGCGTATTTTTAGTTGTCACCCTTTCGGCGGATCTGGACATGATCCTGTGCCATAAATATATATTTTATGAAAAAATTAAATCTTATTTTATTAACACTAATCGCCACTATTATAGTCACTGGTTTTGTGTCAAATTATTTTCAAATAACTAAAAATTTGGAAATTTTTAACAACATTTATCGTGAACTAGAGATATCATATGTTGAAGACATCAATCCCGGAGAGTTATTACATAAAACTATTGATAATATGCTCGATGACCTAGATCCATGGACTATATATATTCCAGAATCTGAAGTTGAAGAATACAGAGAGCGTTCAATTACTGGAGAATATGGCGGAATTGGGTCTAAAATTAGGAAAATTAATGATTTTGTAGTTATTGCCGAGCCATTTAAAAATTCACCAGCTGACAAATCTGGATTGCAAATTGGAGATAAAATAATAGAAATAAATGGGGATAACGTAATTGGTGTTAGCACACAAGACGTAAGTAGTTTATTAAGAGGTTCACCAGGCACAAGTGTAAATATAAAACTAGAAACTATTAACAAAGAAGAAAAAAATGTTGAAATTACAAGGGAAAAAATACATAATTCAACTGTACCTCATTATGAATTATTAGAAAATAAGATCGGATATATCAAATTGACACAATTTAAAAGAAAATCATCTAATGATGTGCGGTCAGCAATTGAAAGTTTAGATACACTATCAAATAGCAAGCTAAATGGATTAATTTTAGATTTACGCAATAATCCCGGTGGGCTACTCAGTGAATGTTTGGAAATCCTCAATCTTTTTATTCCAAAAAATGATACTATTTTAACAGCAAGAGGAAAAAATAAGTCGTGGGATAAGGAATATATTACCAAAAAAATTGCACAATATGAAGATCTGCCTATTGTTGTGTTTATTAATGATCGCTCTGCGTCTGCATCAGAAATAATTGCTGGTTGTATGCAAGATCTAGACAGGGGTGTTGTAATTGGCAACACTTCTTTTGGCAAAGGCCTAATTCAACAAAATAAAAAACTAGCATATAATACACAATTGAAATTAACCGTCGCTAAATACTATACCCCTTCTGGCAGGTGTATCCAAAATAGGTATTCTAATAACAGCGGTCAAAGACAAATAATTGCCGATAGTTTAAGAAGTCAATTTTTTACCAGAAATGGAAGAAAAGTTTATGGCGATGGAGGTGTAGATCCTGATATTAGGATAGAAAATAAGACGGGGCTATCTATAATAATGGGCCTAAGAAAAGAAAACTGTATTTTTAATTTTGGTAATAAAATTTATTCTGACATTATTTTTCCAAAAAATATTAAAGACTTTACAACTCCCGATAACCTCTATGCTGATTTTATGAATTATATTGATAAAATTGATTTTGATTTTTCCGTCTATTCTGAAGATGTCCTCCTATTATTAGAAGAAGCTCTTGCAGGAGATCTTTATCTAGAATACCTGGAAGAAGATATTCAAGCCCTAAGATTAAATATTGTAGAAAACAAGAAGAAGGATTTAAGTCGTTACGAAGATGAAATAAAACAATATATTACTCAAGATTTGATTTTGAGAAAATTTTACAGAAAAGGGGTGATTGAGCAAAGTCTAAAAAACGACAAATATATTCAAAGTGCTATATCAATATTAAGTGATAACAAAAAATACTCTAGCATTTTATTCCCTCAACAATAGACTTAATAATTCATGTTAAATCTGTTTATTTCAGTTTATGGTCAGCGCATTAACAACTATCTATTAGTTATACTCGCATTCTTCTTATCGATATCAATCTATATAACTGATGTTATAATTTTTTTATTATTTATATCTTGGCTATTAAGTGGTGATTTGAAAAACAAAATCCAAACTATCCTTAAAAATCCTATAACATATTCTGTGTCTCTATTTATAATATATTTCATGAGCAGTTATTTGTGGTCTGATTCTAGTATTTGGAATAACACCACCCAAAAACAGTTATTATTATTACTCTTTCCTGTTCTATGCACATGTCAATTTGATAAAAAATACATAGAAATAGCAAAATACAGCTTCATCATAGGACTACTCATAAATATCCTTCTTTCTTTAATTACTTTCTTTGTCCCTTCTAATTCTCTTTTTAAAACTGGACATTACGATTATACTATTTTCGCTCATGGATTTTTAGATCATTTTGATTACTCTATTTTTCTGTGTTTTGGGATATTCTTAATTTTATCATCATTAATCAATAAAAAAATTAAATCCAAATATTTAATTCTTATTATAGTTCTCTTATTAGCACTCCTGAATTCATACGGAAGAATTGGTATTATTTCTTTTTTTTTATTTACACCTATTATCATATTATTTTTTTTAAAAAAGACTATTACAAAATATGCTTATCTAACGGCCCTGCTTTCTTTTTCTTTAATTTGTTATTATGTTTTCTCTCCGGTAAACACGCGTTTTAACGAATCATTATATAATATTAAAATACTCTATTATGGTATGTCGGATGATGAAAAAATAGACAAAGATGCCGCATACTTAGCCTCTAACAATGACAGTCTGTCGAAAGAGTATTTCATCTCTGAAATTTATAAGAACCCTGAGTGGATAGAAATTATACAATCAAAAGCTCCTCAATATGAAACTAGTATTGGAAAAAGGTATCTCTATTTAATAAATTCTATAGCCCTAATAAAAGATAAACCTCTAATTGGTGCTGGAGCAAATCAATTTGCTAAACTATATACCCATCGATACCCTCATCTTGAATCGATAAAGCATCCTCATAATAATTTTATTTTTATTTTATCTGAACTAGGTACCCTAGGACTGTGTATTATGCTGTTTACTTTTTATAACCAAATAAAAACTTTTTGGAATCAAAAAAATACGGATTTTTTACAATTAATTTTTCCTCTTTTCTTTTTATTTATTATGTTTTTTGATAATTACTTTATCAATCACAATACCCTGGTTTTCTACTGTTTATTCTCATTTCTTATTTATCACCCCACCTTTCTAACTAAATATAAACCCGCTTAATTCTTCGAGAAAGTGTCGCCATAATCTCATAAGGAATAGTGTTTAGCTCATTTGCTAAATTCCATATTGGTCGCGCCGAACCAAAATACAATACATCATCCCCAACACTTATATCAAAAACACCAGAAAGATCTATTACACAACTATCCATAGATATTTCACCAATCGTAGGTAAAAATTTACCCTTATAGTAAAATCTTAAAACCCCATTTCCCCAGTTCCTTTGAAGACCATCAGCATAGCCAAATGGTATTATGCCTATTTTTAGATTTTTTTTCGAAATAAAATTATTATTATACCCCACATATTCATTGGGACCAATATTTCTTATTTGAGAAACTGAACATTTAAGCTCTGAAATAGGCTTTAGTTCAAGATGTTTAAATCCCCCGTACAGAGCTATACCTATACGAGAATGACTAAAAAGAGAACTTATTTTATTTCTAAAACGATTCCACCCTTTTGAATTGAATATATGTGAATGTATTTTATAACGAAAATGATTCGAGAATTCCGATTTCACAACAAGAAATCTGTCAATTTGTTCCATTGTAAAATTATCATCTTTTTTATTGTGAGCTGAAGATAAGTGTGAATATATTGACGCCACTTTTAGAGACTTTTCACTTTTAATAATCGCTATTAAATCTGACAAATCTGCTAAACAAAACCCCCATCTATTCATTCCTGTATTGATTTTAATATGTATACGAATTGACTGGTCTGTTTTATTTTTTTCTTTTGCAAAACTAATTACTTGTCGTAAAATTTCCGTGTTATAAACAACTATTTCTAAACCTTCATTAATTATGGTCCGCACATTATTAATACCCGGATTCATCACAATAATAGTACTTTTAACACCACTTTTACGCAATGCCAACCCCTCTTCAAAATCTGCAACACCAAAAAAATTAATCCCTAATTGTTCCATTTTTTTAGTCATCATAATATCACCATGACCATAAGCATTTGCTTTTACCATCGCAATCATGTTGTTATTATTTTGACTAACATATTTTACATTATACTCCAAGCTGGATTCTTTAATATATAGTCGAGTACCATATAATTCTGTGTTCATTTTTTATTGATTTTTTGAAAACATTGAGTGCATAATGCTTCATATATTTTTTCACTACCTATTAATAGTTGTTCTTTTATCTGGTCAACTTTTCTATATGAGTGTGTTGCTGGCGCTAAACATCTAGTACAAGATGCTTTTAGTCTTATTACTGAGCTTGCCATTTGAATAATTGAATTCATTGGACCAAATGGTTTATCCAAATAATCTTTTTCTAAACCTGCCACAATTACTTTTATGTTATTTAGTGCTAAATACTCAATGTCTTGAATTATTGAATCAGAGAAAAATTGTGCTTCATCAACACCAACAACTTGAACATCAGCTAATTTTACAAAAATATCTGACAGTTTATCAACTCTTTGTGCTTTTTCAGAAAATCCTGCATGTGTACAAACCTGATCACCAGCATCTCTATTGTCTAGTTTTGGCTTGACTAATAGGTAATTCTTCTTTGTTTTTTTTAACCGACTGATAAGTTCCGTGGTTTTACCTGCAAACATACAGCCTGTGATAACTTGAATATCTTTCATAAGAGAGTTATAAATTATATTCCCTAAATTAGTAATTTCATGACTAGTATGGAAAAACTTATTCATATAATTCCGACTCCCATTGGGAATCTAGAAGACATAACCTTTCGTTCAGTTAGATTACTAAATGAAGTTGATCTAATTTTGGCTGAAGATACTCGAGTAACCAAAAAACTACTTAACCATTATGAAATTAAAACCAGAATGTCTTCATATCATAGCTTCAATGAACATAAACAATTAAGTAATATAATTACAAAAATTAATGAAGGTTGTCAAGTTGCACTAGTATGTGATGCAGGAACACCTGGTATTTCAGACCCGGGGTTTTTATTAATTAGAGAATGTATTAAGCATAAAATACGTGTTATTTGTCTGCCTGGCGCTACAGCATGTATCCCCGCGATAATTCAATCAGGAATAGCCTGTAATAACTTTACTTTTGAAGGGTTCTTGCCCTTAAAAAAAGGGCGGAAAAAGAAAATAAATGATATTCTTAAATCTGCTCAACCCACCATAATATATGAATCACCCCATCGAATACTAAAAACATTAAAAGAATTATATATATTATCTCCCGAGCGAAAAATAGTAGTCTTAAAAGAACTCTCAAAACTAAACGAAACAGCGTATCGTGGCTCTCTGAATATTATTATAAATAATATTGAACAATCTACAATAAAAGGCGAGTTTGTAATTATATTAGATGGTGCAAAAAAATCAAAATAAAAAATTAATGATTGCCGGCCCCTGTGCTATTGAAAGTGAAAAACAATTCAACTTGATAGCACAAGAAATTCATCAATATGTGGATATTATTCGAGCTGGCGTATGGAAAGGCCGAACATCTCCAAAAGATTATTCTGGAGTTGGGAACAAAGCTTTACAATGGATTAAGAATATCCAAAAAAAATACCACAAACCTGTAGCCATTGAAGTAGGCACTCCACAACATCTTGCACTAGCTATCAAAAATGATATTTCAATAGTTTGGTTGGGGGCGCGCACAACCTCTAATCCATTTGCCGTAGAAGAAATAGCAAGTATGGCTAAAGGTTTAAATCTTGAAGTATGGATTAAAAACCCTATTATTCCAGACTTGAAATTGTGGTGCGGAGCCATCGAAAGATTTAAACAAAAAGGCATATTAAAATTAAAAAGTATTCATCGCGGATTCCATTCTGACACCAATATGGATTATCGAAACCACCCCAAGTGGGACTTAGTGATGAAATTTAAAAAAATACATCCTGACATTCCTATTATTTGTGACCCCAGTCACATTGCAGGAAGTCAAAAATACATCTATGAAATAACTGAAAAAGCTTATAAGTTGTTTGATGGAATAATGCTAGAGGTCCATAATCAACCAGCAAAAGCGCTCAGTGATGCAAAACAGCAAATAAGTCCTGAAGACTTTAAAAAGTTATTAAAAAAACTAACTATTCAATTTGGTTAAAATATTCTTCCTAGCTTTTTTTGTATTTTTTTTTCTACGGCACTTAATTGGCTAAACTTTTTAAGAACAGAAACTTTATCTTCTTCAGTATTTTTTAAAGTTAATAATTGCATTTCAATCATTTGTTGAATTCTTTTTAATTTAAACCTTAAAATAGCCTCTTTTGTTACCTTCAGAAGAATATCTTCCTCCTGAACAACCTCAATATCTTTCCCACCCCAATTACTCAATAAATGTTTTTGACCAATTAGATGTGAACTTAAAAAACGAACACTAGGGTTTTTATGATTTAAAAAAGAATCTATTGTAACTTCTTCATTTAGGCTTATTTGTTGATTTATATGACTAAAAATTATATTAAATATCGGAATTGAAAACTGTGTGTCTATATCTTTATTATCTTTTTCTAATTCCGCTAAAATAAACTCCGCAACTGACAATCTAGCCCCGCCCAGCATAATACTAGTTACTGAACCATAGCTTATTAATAGCCTAATTAATTGCAACTCTTCTAAATAATTTTTTTGTATATACTCTAAATCCAGTTCTGATTTATTTGTTTTATTTGACCTTATAATACTTTTTTCATTTGGTTGATTATCTAAGTGTTCTAACAATGCACTCTCATTAATCCCTATTTTTTTGCTTGCCGATTTAATATAAAAAGTTTTTGATATCGGGTCCTCAATTAAAAAAATTGAGTGCATAATACTTTTTGTTATTTTTATTAATTCTTCTGGATTCCGGTGTGTAATCAACTTTAACTTGAAATCAATAAAGTCTATTGTTTGTTCTTCAATATATTTATTAATAAAATCTGTTTTATTTTTATTAAAAAAAGAGGCGGGGTCTTCTGTTTTTGGTAATTGTAGAATTTTAGGTGTAAAGCCCTGTCTTAATGTCTCATCAATCGCTTTTATGGTGGCCTTAATCCCTGCTGAATCTGAATCAAATAAAATAACTATATTTTTGGTAAATCTACGTATAAGTCTTATTTGGTCATGTGTTAAAGCTGTCCCGCAACTAGAAACAACATTCTGTATGCCGTGCTGGTATAGTGCCATGACATCTGTATAGCCCTCAACAAGGTAGCAAAAATCTAACTTTTTAATATGCTTTTTTGCTAAATGCATACCATATAAAATCTTGCTCTTTTGATATAAATCAGAACTGTCTGAATTAAGATATTTAACAGACTGCTCTTTATTATCTAATAGGCGACCACCAAAACCAAGCACATCTCCAGTAAGGCTAAAAATAGGGAACATGATTCTGCCTCCGAATCTATTTATTCCCCTATCATTCACAATCCGAGCTTGCGTAAGATATTTGACATTATATCCTGCATTTTTTGTGTCTAAGACTATCGAATTATCTGACTTTGCAGAATATCCAATTGCAAACTTATCAATGGTTGATTGAGTAAAACCCCTGAGCTGTAAATAATCCAAAGCAACTTGATTATTTACTAATTGTTTCATAAATATACTTTTGATAAAATTTAAAACAATAATCGTGGCCTGTCGTTCATTTTCTTGCTCTTTCTGTTGTGGGTCTAATTGATCATATTCAACTTGTATATTATATTTTTCTGCTAAAAACAATAATGCCTCTGGATAACTAAACTGCTCCAGTTCCATCAAAAATGATATAACATTCCCCCCCTTTCCTGAGCTAAAATCTTTCCATATTTCTTTACTAGGAGAAACCACAAATGATGG
>MDTG01339067.1_pt1 | contig 13107 bp, 15 predicted proteins | sample 811421 | NCBI WGS metagenome assembly MDTG01 (sample SAMN05326645, study PRJNA326480) | marine metagenome | isolation source: seawater | place: Pacific Ocean: South East | collected 2011
AAAGATGTATTTGAAATATTAAGTAAAAAATTCAAATTAGGAAGAGTAAGATTATTGCTTAAAGAGCCAAGATCAACTTTAAGCTGGCATAAAGATCCAGAATGTAGACTTCACGTACCAATTATCACTAATAAAGGCTGTTCTATGGTAATAGAAAATGTTGCTAAACATCTTCCAGCTGATGGAAAGGTATGGATAACTAATAACACAAAATATCATAATTTTTTTAATGGTGGTGAGCAGGCTAGAATTCACCTTGTAGCTTGTGTTTTGGAAAGTCCTTTTAAGAACTAATGGAAATTACAAACGGAATATTTCAGGCAGCTAATAATATCTATCGAAATAATAGAGGATCTTTATTAAGAACAGTAATTTACACAATCGGACATTTTGTAATTGCAATCACAGTTTTAATGTTGGTTGCTGATGTTTCTTTTAAGGTTGCACTTACAGACGCTATAGTCGAACCAATCGCAAATTCAGTCTGGTATTTCATTTTAGATAAATGGTGGGCAAGTAAGTCAAAAAAATAATTAAATCTAAAAAACATAAATAAGAAATAGTAAATAGTAATCATTCGCAAAAAAAACACGCAAATAGTAATCATTCGCATGGATTATTGTTGAATTTTTTTTTTTTATAAATAACCTACTCCTATGCAAGTTGAAAATTATAATTGTAAAAAATGTGGTTTAACGATTTCTTCTACATGTTCGAAGTGTAATAAAATTGTTGATGTCCAAGTTCTTGATGATGGTTGCATAGTTCAAAAAACAAAATGTTTAGAATGTGCAAATGCTCCAGTAATCAAGGATGTTTGTGAACAACAAAAATAATTTATTACAAAAAATAAGAACGTTACTAAATTTTAACTAGTTTAAGCCCCAGACATATTCTTTCTTAACCCAACCCACATATTCATCGGTTGAAACTTTGCACCATTTTTCCTCACATTTTTTTAAAGTGAGCATTCTCCCCCTCTTTATTTTTGCTAAAGGCTTTGAAAAATTTGTTGATTTGCTAAAAAGAATAATATCTTTTTTAGGTATTATTGAGCTCACTTTTTTTAATTGAGAAACATGTATCCACCCACTATTATTTTTAAGATCAATGATTCTCCTAAAGTTTTCTTTTTTATCAATTTGCTTAATTGGTAAATCAATTTTTTTGTATATATATTTAATTGGATAGTCAAAACCAGGCCCATATCTAACGTTGACCGCATTTTTTTTTAATGAGAGAAAAGTTTCTTCTGAAATCACATTAAATGGAAAAAGTGTCCAGGCTAAGATTAAAAAGTAAAGTCTTTTCATTATTTAATTCTAGATTTTTTTTTTCTTAAATTTTACCTTTCTAAAATTAAGATTTAAAAGATCTATGATTAATATTTGATTTTTCAAGTTTTGACCGATTTTCATAATCATTTTTAAAGCTTCATTTGCCTGAGTTGTTCCAACTATTGATGCAGTTGTTCCAAAAACTCCATCAAATTCACAATTTAAAATATCATCTGCAATTTCTTTTTCTTGATAAAAATTCTTTAAGGATGCCGTTCTTTTATTATTAAAATCGAATGTAAATATGTGTCCATCAAATTTACTTATAGCACCAGTCACTAATTTTTTTTTTAGTTTTACACAATAATCATTGATTAGAAATTTAGTTTTAAAATTATCAGAGCCATCAATTATAAGCTCATAATCTTTTATTATACTTTCAATATTACCCTCATTGAGTCTTAATTTATAAGTTTTAATTTTTGTATGTGGGTTTATCATTTTTAGCTTTTTTGAAGCTACTCTTACTTTTGATTTTTTTATATCTTTAGAATTAAATAAACTTTGTCGATGGATATTTGAAAGATTAACAACATCATTGTCTATAAGACCAATTGTTCCAATACCAGCTCTTACAAGATTCTCTGCAGCGGGGCAACCTAGACCTCCGATACCAACGATTAAAATTTTAGAGGATAAAATTCTTTTTTGACCTTTTGCACCTATACTTTTAAGAACTAATTGTCTTGAAAATCTTTCGATTTGAGATTTGTTTAGACTCTTTTTCATTTACCAGTTGAACCAAAACCTCCATCTCCCCTTATTGACTTTGGAAGTTCATTGGTTTCTTCTAGTTCAATTTTTACAACTGGAGTTAAAACCATTTGAGCAATTCTATCTTTGTTATTTATTATAAAATTTTTATGACCGTGATTAATTAAAATAATTTTAAGTTCTCCTCTATAATCACTATCAATCGTACCAGGTGTATTTAAAACACTGATATTACTTTTTGCTGCCAATCCTGATCTAGGTCTGATTTGAATTTCATATTCACTTGGAAAAGCCACTGAAAGTCCGGTTGGAACAAGACATGACTCACCTGGTTTTAAATTTATTGGGTTATTTATATAAGCCATAAGATCCATGCCCGATGCACCAATGGTTACATATGAGGGTAACTTAACAGCATAATTCAATTTTTTAATTAAAACTTTAACCATTAGTTCAAATGATTAACAATTTTTTCCACTAATTCATCTGAAATTTCAGATTTAAGTTTGTATTTAATTTTGTCTGTTTTCTTATCTTTATAAAAAATAGAGACCTCATTAAAATCTGAGTCGAAACCAATTGATTTGTTTGATACATCATTTGCAATTATCCAGTCACAATTTTTTTCACTTAATTTCTTATTTGCATAATTTTCTAGATCATTAGTTTCTGCAGCAAAACCCACAATAAGTTTAGGTCTTAAAGAGTTATGATTTGAAACATAATCGAGTATGTCCACATTTTTCTCTAATTCTAAATTTAGTTCATTTTGTTTTTTAATTTTTATTTTAGAAACTTCTTTAACTTTGTAATCACATACAGCTGCTGAAAATATTGCAACATCAGCTGGTAAACTTTTAAGTGTTGATTGGAACATTTCCTCTGCAGTTTCAACTTTAATTAGATTAATTTCATCATTTACTTCTAAATTTGTTGGTCCAGAAATCAAAGTTGTTTCGAAACCTTTTTTTGATAATGATTTTGCAATTTCATAACCTTGTTTACCGCTTGATTTGTTAGTAATATATCTAACCGGATCAATGTACTCATTTGTTGGACCTGCAGTAACAATAGCCTTTAACTTATTATTTAACTTTAAATTTTGAAAATAGTTTTTAAGAATACTGATTATTTCTTTTGGTTCTGACATTTTTCCTTCTCCATATTCTCCGCACGCCATGTCTCCAATCTCAGGGCCAATTAATCTATAGTTGTAAGTCATAAGTTTAGCCACGTTTTGTTTAGTAATCTGATGATCCCACATCCTCACATTCATTGCAGGTGCAATAAAAATTTTTTTATTTGAGGCAAGGACAACTGTAGAGGCTAAATCATCAGAACTTCCATTTGCAAGCTTAGATAAAGTATTGGCAGTAGCAGGCGCAATTAAGATCAGATCTGCCCATCTTGAGAGACTGATATGATCCATTTCTGCTTCATTTTCTAAACTAAATAGGTCTTGATAAACTTTGGATTTTGACAAAGAGGCAATTGAAAGAGGAGTCACAAACTCAGAACCACTCTTAGTAAGAATTGTTTTTATAGTAACACCGCTCTTTTTTAAGAGTCTTATTATTTCAAGACTTTTATATGCAGCTATTCCACCACAAATTACTAATAAAATTTTTTTATTACTCAAGATGTTCATCGTGTGAATTAAAATACTAATAGCCCAAAAATTACAAGAACTAAAAAACCAATAATAGATTGATTTCTGAAGGCTATCATTTCTGATTTCTTTGTATTTAAATCTGTATAAGAATTTGAATTTTGTGGAATCTGTCCGCTAGCTAAGTAACTTAAAGCTTGATTAGCTTTGTCCATTATCTCTGGAAATTCTGGTAATCTTTTAATTACCTCTGATGTATTTTGAATAGTCTTATTAATCGCTGAGATTGGATCTTTTGTTTCTCTTAACCAATTCTCAAGGACGGGTTTGGAGGTTGTCCAAATATTAGTATTAGGATTTAATTTTCTTGCTACACCCTCGACGACAACCATTGTTTTTTGTAACATTAAAAGTTGAGGTTGAGTCTGCATATTAAATTTTTCAGTTACATCAAATAATTGTTTTAATAATTTTCCACCTGAAATATCCTTAACTGATTGACCAAATATTGGTTCTCCAATGGATCTTAAAGCTTGCGCAAGATCATCTATTGGAACTTCTTTCGGAACTAGTCCTGCCAACAAATGTACTTCCGCAACTTTACGGTAATCTCTTTGGATAAAACCAAATAATATTTCTGCTAAAAATTTTTTGCTCACTTTATCAAGTCTTCCCATTATACCAAAATCAATTGGAACAATATGACCATTGTTATCAACAAATATATTTCCTTGATGCATATCAGCATGAAAAAAACCATCTCTTACCGCATGTCTTAAAAAGTTTTGAATAATATCATTCGCAATTTTTTCTGTATCTAAATTTCTTTTTCGAAGCTCTTCAATTTCTCTGATTGAAATTCCATCCACCCAATCGAGTGTCATCACATTTTCACTAGTAAAATTCCAATAGATTTGTGGGACCTTGAATCCAACATCATTTTTAGTATTTTCAGCGTACTCATTAGCTGCTGCTGCTTCAAATCTTAAGTCCATTTCTAAATTTGTTATTTCCTTTAGTAAAAAAACCACTTCAACTAATTTTAATCTTTTGGTTTTTTTAGCGAATGATTCTATTAAAAAGGCAAATAACATCATTGCATCTATTTCATCATTAAAATTTTTTTTAATATCTGGCCGTAAAATTTTAATAGCAACATCTTTTATTGTTCCATTATCTTTTATCTGAGCTTTGTGAACTTGAGCTATAGAGGCTGCTGCCACTGGTTCACTTAAATTAATTATTGAGTTGAAAGTGTCCTCACCTAAATCTTTTTTAATAATTTCTTTTGCTTGAGTTAAAGGGAATGGTGGAAGTTTATCTTGAAGATTTTCAAGTTGTTTTGAGAGTTCTTCACCAATAATATCTGGTCGTGTAGCTAAAAACTGACCTAATTTTATAAAAGTTGTACCCATGGACTCTAAAGAGTCAGATAAACGCTCACCTTCACTTCTATTTAAATCCACCTTTTTTTTTGGCGAAATTGATAGCGACAACAATTTAAATAAGACAATGATTACCAAAGGTGGTTTTTGAAATTTAGAAACTATACTTAAAATATTCGATTTAGCTATTTTTCTACCAAGTTTTAAAAGTGTTATGAGTTTTTTAATCATTAAATTTTCCAACCACTATGAATTGAGACTATACCGTTTGATATATTTTTATAATTACATTTTTGAAATTTATTTTTTATCATTAAATCTAAAAGTTCATCTTGACTTACAAATTTTTTAATACTTTCAAGTAAATATTCATAGGGCTCTTTTTTTCCAACAACATACTTACCGACTAAAGGAATAAGTTTTGAATATTGTTCATAAAGAAATTTAAGATTTTCATTTTGTATCTTAGAAAATTCTAAACAGAGAAATCTTCCTCCGGGTTTCAATACTCTGTAGGCTTCAGATAAAGATTTATTTAAATCTTTAGTATTTCTTAATCCGAAGCTAATTGTATAAAAATCAAATAAGTTGTTTTTTAAAGGTAGTTGCTCTGCTCCTGAAATAATCCAATTAATATTCTTATACTTTATTAATTTTTTTTTCCCTTTAGTTATCATCCCTTTATTAGGGTCAATGCAGGTTATATGATTATTAATATTTGTACTATCTAAATAAAGTTTTCCTATATCACCCGTGCCACAAGCAACATCTATTAGACTTTTATTTTCTGAAGGATTCATCATATTAATTAAGTTTTTTTTCCACAATCTATGAATACCAAACGACATAAAATCATTCATTAAATCATATTTATCAAAAACTTGATCAAATACGCCCTGAACCAAACCTTTTTTATTTTGAAGATATTGTTGCATTTTAAATTAATTATTCATTTAATATAATATTAAATGCCAGAATTACCAGAAGTAGAAATTGTCCGACAATCACTGTCCAAAAATATAAAAGGCAAAAAAATCAATAAAGTTTTGATTAGAAATAGAAACTTACGATTTAAATTGCAATCTTCATTTGAAAATAAATTAAAAAGTAAATTTATCATAAAAATAAGTAGATTTTCAAAGTATTTAATAATCGAGTTTGAAAATAAAAGTTATTGTATAATTCACCTTGGAATGTCAGGAACAATCCATATAACCAAAAATCAAAAAAATAGTTTACTGACTAATACAAGTTTTTATCATTCTCCAAATTTGCCAAAAAAGCACAATCATATTGAATTTTTTTTTAAAGATATGAAATTAATCTATAACGACCCTCGAAGATTTGGGTTTTTTCAATTAATACAAAACAAAAATGATTTAAAAAAAAGGTTTAAAAATTTTGGTCCCGAACCTTTCCATAAGAAATTTAATTTAGACTATTTAATGAGATATTTTCAAAAGAAAAATAAAAATATCAAAAGCTTTTTATTAGACCAGAAATTCGTTTCAGGCATAGGCAACATATATGCTAGTGAAATATTATACTTATCAAAAATCCATCCATCAAAATCTGCTAAAGATTTAAATAAGTCTGAGTGTAAAAAAATAATTCAAAATTCAAAAAAAGTTTTGATTGAAGCTATTAGAAAAGGAGGGTCTACTATTAGAGACTTTAAAAATACATTAGGTGGCATAGGTCAATTTCAAAAGGAATTTAAGGTTTATGGAAGAAATGAAAAAAATTGTAGAAGACAAAATTGCTCAGGAACAATTTATAAAATTACTCAAGCAAATAGATCAACCTTTTACTGCAAAATATGTCAAAAATAAAAAATATATTATTGACCGGAACTATTTAATTATCTATAAGCTCGTTCATCATGGCTAATACAAAATCAGCAATCAAAAGAATAAGAAGAATCACCAAGCAAACTGAAGTTAATAAAGCTAGAAAAAGTAAATATAAGAATGCTTTAAAGAAGATGAACGCTCTGATTGAAAGCAAAAAAAAAACTGACGCTTTAAAATTCTTACCGAAGTTGAATTCTGAGCTTATGAAAATTGCAAAAAGTGGAATTATAAAAAAACAAAACGCATCTAGAAACGTCTCCAGGATAACAAAAAAAATTGCATTATTGTAATTATCTATACTTCAAGTTGATTCAACTTGAAGAACATACTTTATATATGAGGTTATAATTTTAAATTACAATATTTAGAATTAGTAAAAAAATAATATATTTTTTTCAATCATAAATTTTATTTTATTTGATGCATAAAAAAGTTTTTTGTCAAAGAATTTTTTGTAAAAATTAAATTTCACACAATCCCAGATTTTATTTTTTTTTAATTTAGAAGAATAATTTGTTGCAATATTTATCATTATGGATGTAACTGTATTCTTCCCGAATATGAATAAAACAATCACAAATAATAATTTCAATAAGATTAATTTAGATTGGTCATTAATCCAATCTGAATTAAGAGTAAAATTAGGCAAAGAAATTTACGATAGCTGGATCAAAAAAATTAATTTATTTGAAGAATTTAATAATTATATTTTATTAGCTGTTCCAACCAGATTCATTCGTGACTGGATTACTTCAAGATATTTAGATCAAATTTTACAAACTATAAAAAAGCACAAAAAAGAAATAATAAGAATTGAATTTAAAGTAGTGGAAATCAAAGATAACAAGCTTCAAACTTATGATAATCAAAACAATATTAATAGTAGTGAAAAAATTTCATTTATAAAAGACTCATATCTTCAATATAATCGCATAGACCCTAATAAAAGATTTGAAAATTTTTTAACTGGTTCCAGTAACAAGGTTGCATTTGAAGCTTCATTAAAAGTATCTGAAAATATCTCCCACTACAATCCACTGTATATTTATGGAGGTGTAGGATTGGGCAAAACCCATTTACTCAATTCGATTGGATATGAAATGAATAAAAACCAAAAAGTTATGTTTATTTCAGCAGAACGTTTTATGTATCAGTTCGTAAAGTCTCTAAAATCAAATGATATGGTAAAATTCAAAGAATTTTTTAGAAATACAGATGTTTTACTGATTGATGATATTCAATTTATGAATGGGAAAGAAGCCATGCAAGAAGAGTTTTTTCACACCTTTAACGCGCTTTTAGATAAAGGCTCACAAATAATTGTCTCAGCAGACAGACCTCCAAATAAACTATTGAGAATCCAAGAGAGAATAAAATCACGATTTTCAGGAGGCCTGGTTATCGATATCCAAAAGCCAGAGTATGATTTAAGAAAAAAAATTCTTAATCATAAAATTAATGAGTTAACAAATTTATATTCTGATAAGATGAATATTCCAGAGGAAATTCAAAATTTTGTTAGCAATAAAATAACATCTAACGTAAGAGAATTAGTTGGGGCAATAAATCGAATTGTCTCTTTTTCTAGAATTTACAACAAGCTGCCAAGCTTGTCAGAAACAAAAATCATATTGAAAGATTTATTAAATCTTAATGAAAACAATGTTACAATTGACACAATACAAACAATAGTATGTAAATTTTTTAAAATCAGTAAAAATGAAATGTTGTCGTCTAGGAGATCAAGGTATCTAGTAAGACCTAGACAAACTGCAATTTATTTAACAAAAATCTTGACTACAAAATCTCTGCCAGAGATTGGGCGTGAATTTTCTAATCGCGATCATACAACTATAATTCATTCAGTTAAAACAATCGAAAAGTTAAAAGAAAAAAATCATGATATGAATGAAAATATAGGCAAATTAAAAAATATGATATTGTATAATAAAGAAAATGAAATTTAATGTTAATCAAAAAGACCTTCAAGAAGCCCTGAGCTATTGCCAAGGGGTTATAGAAAAAAGAAGCACACTGCCAATATTATCTAATGTTTTATTAGATGCTAGTGGCTCAAAATTAACAATAACTGCAACAGATTTAGATTTAATATTTATCCACAAGATTAATAACGTTCAAATTTTTGAAGAAGGAAAAACAACCACCACTTCATCAATTATGTTTGATATTGTAAGAAAATTTTCTTCTGATAAAAAAATAAATTTATTAATGAATAGCGACAGTAAACTTCAATTAGAGTCTGAAAAATCAATATTTAATTTAAATTGCATAAACTCTTCTGAGTTTCCTTTAACTGATGAAAATTTTAACCAAAATGAATTCAGTGTAAATTCAAAACATTTTTTAAAATTACTTAATAAATGTAAGTTTTCAGTATCGAGTGATGAAACAAGACACTATTTAAGTGGAATATACTTTCATCAAACGGAAGTTGAAGATAAAATCTATCTTACTGCAGCCGCAACTGATAGCCATAGAATGTCTATTTCAAAAATAAGATTAAACGAGAAAATAAATTTTGATCCAATTATTTTACCAAAAAAAACCATCTTTCAACTTTGTTCTTTATTGGATAACTATGATGGTGATTTAAAAATATCTAATTTAAAATCAAAAATTAAATTTGAATTAACTAATAGTATCTTAATTTCTAAGTTAATTGATGGTAAATTTCCCAACTACATACAAGTAATTCCAAAAAATAATCAAAAAAAACTGGAAACTAATCTTAAGTCATTTTTAGGTTCAATTGATCGTGTTGCTTCAGTCTCACTAGATAAAAAAGATGGTGTAAAGTTTCAGTTATCCCAAGACCTACTTAATCTATCTGTAAATAACACTAATAGTGGAGATGGGAATGAATCGTTGAATGTAATATTCAATCATGATTTAGAAATAAGTTTTAATTCAAGATACCTAATTGATGTAGCATCACAACTTGATGGAGAAAAAATTGAAATATTTTTCAATGATACAGGATCTCCAGCATTAATAAAAGATCCTAGTGATTTTGATAGTATCTATGTAGTTATGCCCATGAAAGGTTAACTAATTAGATCTAATTCTGAATAAATTTTTTCCTGAAGATTTTTTAAGAATTCCTTTGTTCCAAGACCTTTACCAATTTGAGGTAATATCGATATGGTAATTGTTTTTCCTGAAACTTTTTTTCCTTTTTTAGGCCAAACATAACCAGAGTTAACAGCAACTGGTTGACAAGCAATATTAAGACTTTCATATATTCTTGATGCCCCTTTTTTTAAAGGTGGTCTTTCGTTAGGTAAAACCCTTGTTCCTTGAGGAAATATTATTAGTGGCCTGTCTGAATTTGCGATTGTTTGTGATACTTTATGAAGAAATCCTAAGTTATCTTTTGAAATTTTGTCTCTACTTATTGAAATTGATCCAATTTTTTTTAAATACCATCCAAAAACAGGCACAAGCAGTAGCTCTTTTTTTAAAATAAATACTGGTGAATGGAATATGGTTTGAAGAAAAAAAGTTTCAAACATTGATTGATGAGAAGCAGCTATAAAAAATTTTTCGTTTGTAATTATATTTTCATGTCCTTTTACTAAAATTTTTGTTGATAAAAATAATCTTAAACAAATACCAGTCCAGTAACCCATAAGTTTACCACCAATAATTACAATTTTTTGAGGCAAAAAGAATGATGGTAAAAAAATTATTGAAATGATTATTATTCCAAAAAAAAAGAAAAATGAAAATAGATAATTTTTCACCATCCCTTTAATAATTTAATAAGTCTTTATAGGTTTGTCTTTTTCTAATAACCCTTATTTTTGAGTTTTTTATTAAAATTTCTATGGGTTTAAGTCTTAGATTATAATTTGAACTTAATGACATTCCATAAGCACCAACGTCTTGTAATACAACAAGATCATTTTCTTTTAATTCTTGAAAGTTTTTTATACTAGAAAATTTATCAGTGCTCTCACAAACAGGGCCTACAAATTCATAGATTTTATTTGATTTTTTATTATTTTTTTTACTTGGTAAGATTTTATGTATAGCACCATAAAGGGCAGGTCTTATCAAGTCATTCATAGCAGCATCAAGAATTATGAAATCTTTTTTACCATTTTTTTTCACATAAATTACTTTAGAGATTAAAGATGCGGTGTTTCCAATAATTGATCTACCTGGCTCAAATATTATCTTTGAGTTATATTTTTTTAAAAATTTTTTTATTGCAAAATTATACTTCTTATAATTAAGCAACCTATCATTCTTTTCATAAGAAATTCCCATACCCCCACCAAGATCTATAAACTTAAAACTATAGTTAGCTTTTCTGATGACTTTATCAATTACCGTTAACATTTTTTCATATGGTCTATGATCTAATATTTGGCTCCCAATATGAACACTTAAACATTTTAGATCAATGTTTTTTGATTTCTTACAGTATTTTACAAGTTCTAAAAATTTTTTTTCGTTAATTCCAAATTTGTTTTCTTTTTTCCCAGTTGAGATTTGGCTCAAAGTTTTTGCATCTGTATTTGGATTTAGTCTAATTCCAATTTGAATATTTTTTCTTTTAGATTTTGCAATCTTTTCAATTTCTTTAATTTCATTTTCTGACTCTGCATTTATCAGTAATATATTTTTATTTATTGCGTAATTAATTTCATTTGATGTTTTACCAACACCAGAAAAAACTATTTTTTTTGGATTTATACCCGCTTTAAGTGCCATCATTAATTCACCCATTGAAACAACATCTGCCCCCAACCCAAATTGTTTAATTTCTTTAATCAAATTTAGGTTAGTATTTGATTTGACTGAAAAACATATTAGAGGAGAAAATGATTTAAAAATTTTTTTAAAATCTAAGATATTTTTCTTAAACTGTTTGAATGAATAACAATAAGTTGGTGTTCCATACCTTTTTGCAATGGCTTCTACGCTTAAATTTTCAATAGTAAGTTTTTTATTAATATATTCCATTAAACCTTATTCATAAGAAATATAATTTTTTTCACATTTTTCTTAGGTTCGACATATTTTGGATCACCTTTTTTTCCGCAAGAAGCCACAAAAAAGCATAAAATTGAAATTAATATAAAATTTTTAATCATTTTATTTTTTATATTTCATTATCATTCTTTTGATATTTTCAAAAGATGTTCCACCATAAGATTTTTTTGATTTAACAGAGTTTTTTAAATCAAAAACCATTAAAACATCATTTGTAAGTCTTGGTTCAATTATTTTTAACTCTTCCAATGATAATTGAGAAAGATTTTTCTTTTTTTTTTTCAGCCAAATTTACAATCGCAGAAGTTTTTTGGTAAGCCTTTCTAAATGACATTGAATAATTTTTTACCAAATAATCAGCTAGATCTGTCGCAGTTATATTTCCTGTATTAGCAAGATTTAACATTTGTTTTTTGTTTGGATAAAAATTTTTTATAAATTCATCTAATATTATAAGACAATCCATAATTGTATCATAAGCCTTAAAAACAATTTCTTTATCATCCTGAAGATCTTTAAAATATGATAAAGGCAAACCTTTTAGTATTGTTAGCATTGAAAACAAGCTTCCATAAGAAACTGCTGACTTTCCTCTTAAATATTCTAGTACATCAGGGTTTTTCTTTTGTGGCATTATTGATGATCCAGTAACTATCTTATCTGAAAGACTAATTAAATTATATGCATCAGAATTCCAAATTATAAGCTCTTCAGCGATTCTTGAAATATGCATGGAGCATACAGAAATACTGTATAAAAAATCTAAAACAAAATCTCTATCGGATACTGTATCTATAGAATTATTCGTAGGTTTTTTAAAACCAAGTTTTTTTGTTGTGAAGTTTCTATCAATATTAAAAGTAGTTCCACTTAAAGCAGCAACACCCAAGGGGTTTTCATCTAGACTAATAAGATTATTTGCAAATCTTTTTTTATCTCTATTAAACATTTCAATATAAGCTAATAAATAATGAGCAAAAGAAACAGCTTGTGCATTTTTAAGATGGGTAAAGCCTGGCATAATTGTATAAATATTTTTTTCTGCTAGTTTCAGAGTGCTCATCATAATTTTATCTATTTTACGATCTATTTCTTTTGTAGAGGATTTAATCCAAATTTTAAAATCTGTTATAACTTGATCATTTCTTGATCTTGCTGTGTGAATATATCCTGCTTCATCCCCGATT
>MDTG01376312.1_pt1 | contig 13107 bp, 11 predicted proteins | sample 811421 | NCBI WGS metagenome assembly MDTG01 (sample SAMN05326645, study PRJNA326480) | marine metagenome | isolation source: seawater | place: Pacific Ocean: South East | collected 2011
AGTTCACTATCTACTAGATTATCATTCTCATGCCCTGGATATTTAAAGTCTACAAACCACTCTTTATAAATTCTTTGTGCCATTTCTTCTAAGATTTCAATTCGTTTAGTGTTGTTTTCTATGAGCTTATCATAGTTCAATCCAATTGATGTTATCATAACTTGAATATTGTAATCAGGTATCTTAATTGGAATTTTTAGTAAATTAGTTTTAGATAATTTTGGTTGGGCAGCACCAGTTATAAATCCACTAATACTGCACGTATTTAAAAAATACATTATAAAGAAATCTGTAGATTTACCTTTTTTAGCTTTTAAAATATGAGCATGATTATTAACCCAAAATTTACCCTTTACAAAATTTGCAATAGGTGCTTTTCTAGTATTTAGATTTTCACCATCTTCAGCAACCAATATATATTCTCCATCAAATATATAATCATCAATATAGTCAACTATACTTTGAGCTCCGTAATATGGAAAATTTCCTTGACGTCTCTTTCTTTCAATGCTATTCAAAGGTATTCTTTTTGAATTGAATAATTCTATAAGGTCACCTAATTGTTTTTCAACCCAATTCATCGTAACATTTTCGAAATATTAGTAGAAATCTGACTTTCAAGTTCGCCAGCTTCTTTATTTAAACTATCAAGTTCATGGTTAAGTTCAGTTAGTCTTTCATGAAAGTCTACACCATCATCATCTTCATCTGCTACACCAACATATCTACCAGGACTCAAACTCCATCCTTGATCTTCTATTTCAGACAAGGTAGCTACCTTACATAATCCTTTCACATCTCTGTATTCATTATCAGGAAATAAATTTTCAGTCTTTTCGCTTGATCCAACACTAATTATAGATTTATTTGGGTTTATACGATTTTTATCGCCTCTGTATAAGCGTACAATATTAGTCAACAATGATAGATCTTTATCCGAAAAATCACGATGTGAACGGTCAACTTGACGATAAATTTCTCTTGCGTCAATAAATAAGACTTTGTCTTTACGTTCTTCTGGTTTTCCTTTATCAAAAAACCAGCATGTTACAGGTAAAGTAACAGTGTAAAAGAAATTAGAAGAAACAGAAATCATAACATCGACTGCCCCTGTTTGAATAAGTTTTTTTCTCATTTCTAACTCAGATTGTCCAGCATCTGATGCAGAATTTGCCATAACAAATCCAGCACGTCCTTTTTCATTCAGTGCGGTATAGAAGTGTTGTATCCACAAGTAATTCCCATTGTCGTTTCTAGGCATCCCAAATGGATAGCGATGGTCATCTTCTAGTTCTTCTTTACGTATACCATTGACATTAAATGGAGGATTAGCAATAGTATAATCAAATTTTCCCACAGAATTGAAAGGATCATCGTAGTAAGAATTTCCCTGTTTAATATTTGCCTCAAAACCATGTACAGCCATGTTCATTTTAGCAAGCTTCAAAGTCTCTGTTTTCAATTCTTGTCCATAAATACTAATCTCATCAATTGCATTATTACTATGAGACTCTATAAACTTGGCAGATTGAACAAACATTCCGCCTGTTCCACAAGCAGGATCTAAAATTTTTCCTTGATAAGGTTCAATAATATTTACCAATAGCTTGACAATCGACTCAGGCGTATAAAATTCTCCTCCACCTTGACCTTCTGTCATAGCAAATTTGCTTAAAAAGTACTCATAAATACGTCCAAATAGATCAAGATTGATATTGGCTAGACTTGCATCATTAAAGATGCGTAATAACTCACTTAAGAGCTTATTATCCATTAAATGAAATTCTTTTGGCAGAATACCCTCTAACTGCTCATTTTCTTTCTCAATGCTTTCCATTGCATTGTTAAGTGCTTCTCCAATGTTTTCAGATTCTGGTAATATTAATAAACTATTAAATAAAGCTTCTTTTGGCACATATATTACTCCTTCTGCGTGAAAATCGTCTTTTGTTAATTGCGCTTTTTCTTCGTTTTGAGAGCTGCGTTCAAATTTTTCTGAAACATATTTGAGGAAAATTAATCCTAGGACGGGCGCACTATATTCATGCACCGTTAGTGATGAATTTGCTCTGAGCTGATCAGCGCTTTCCCACAGTTTATTGGTTATTTCGTTAAATCCCATACTTGATATTACTCCTAATTAATTAAAAAGTTCTAACTTACAACGTTGCAAGTTATTCACCATATTTTTGTTCAAACTTGTCTTTGTAGATATGATCAAACCATAGAAGAACTTCCTTGAAGGCAGAAAATAAAATGCTATATTGTCTCTTGTCAAGTTGGTATGGATTCTTAGATGTAACTTCATGGGATCCTATACTATTTTTTATTTCTCTTATCGCATCAAGGAGATGGTGAATAACGGGATTAAAAGCTATATCGTACTTATTACAATTTAAGTATGCATTTCCCTTGCTCGGATATTTTTTCCCATTATTACCTACAGTCTCAGGTAGAGATTTATCTCTTCTATCACCTAAAAAAAATATTTTCTGACTAAGATTCATTTGACTCCAGGTCCAGGTTTTTTCTCCATAAATTATATCTTGTACTTTTTCAGGCATATTAGTATAAAAAGGCATTTTATTTAATAAGCTCTCAATATATTTACCAAAATCATTGAAATCTGATCCGTATATACGGTCTTTTTGCAAATTTCTTTGCATGTTTGAAAAAGACATTCTCGCATTGTTGCTTCCTTCACTAAGATACTTGTCTAATATGTTAATATATTTATTAGAGGCAAGTATATAAACTTTACGTACTCGTTCGTTCATCCATTCAAACATTTTTATACTATGATCCTTATCAAAAACTGCAATATGATCCCATTCATGCTGTTTTTGATACATTCTAATCATACTTGGTGATATCTCATCAGGAACTGCTGTAGAAAAACATATAGGTATCATTAGGTCGTTTGTACTACATTTTTTTAAAAATTCATTGATCATTAGCTGTCCTACTTCTTTGCTGTCTGACGTATCTCTTTGATTATTCATTGCCCTAAAATCTAATATTATACCATGAATATCTTTAAAATTTTCATCATAATATTTGTTAGCATCATCAAAATATGCAAAAAATTCTACATGAATATTGTCCCCTAAATTGCTTTTGTATGCCTCATGTCTATCTTTAATAGACTCTATATCATCATCAATCCATATTATATTGTATTTGCTCATAACAGTTTCCTTTTTATTTATTGTTCAACATCATTTATCTTAAGAGGTATCGTAAGGTAAACTCGATGACCTTCTTTTTGATTAAGATCTAAGTATGTATTACCACCATGAAATTCTTCAATAACTTTCTTTACATTAGCCGTACCTATTCCATTACCTTTATTTTTACCATACGTACTATCTTTTTCCCAATACTCTCCTTCCGTAGTTTTAATTTCTGTTCCAGAATTATAGTATTCTATAAATAAATTGTTTGGAATAGCATCTGAATCCTTGTCATACTGATCTATTATGCTTTGAAGATCATCTATATTATCTATTGATTTTTCAGAGTGAAATAAACCAATATTAATATCAATTTTTTTATCTTCACCATTATCCCAGAGATCCTCATCATTTATATCAAATGAATGTACTTTTGAATTATTTAAGAGGTTTTCCATAGCTGCTCCCAACTTATCTAAATCAACTAAAAATTCTTGATTCAAATTTTTATCAGTGATAGTAGATAAATTTTCATGGAAATTAAGCGTACAATAAATATCATTTGATGCAAAGCTTTGAAGTTTAATATGAGTATCAAATTCTTCTTTAATGTCTTTAATGGTTCTCATTTTTAGGTTAGCCTCTGTATAGTAACCCATTAATTTAGAAAAATAGTCCATTAGATCATCGAGTATTGTGTCAATTTTCTCTCTTTTTGCTGTCAAATCACTTACAAGGGCTTTTTGATCATAATTGTAGTTATCTTCTCTTTTTGCAATATTGTCAACACCTTCTTCAAGGATAGTCTCAAATTTATCTAATAATACCTCATCTCCATATATACGAATTTCACTCAAAATAAACTCTAACATATCATCTGTATCACGAAAAAATTGTCTAGAATTTTCTATATTTTTTTTCTGTTCATTTATAATATTTCCGATAATATGATTTTGATCTCTGATTGTCGTAATCTTATTTTTTGCTGTATGCATAGTATCTTTTAAAACCTTGCTCATTTGATCACTACTACGTTTTTCAGGATCTCCTTTTTTATATGAGAAATTAAAAATTAATTTATCGGCTTGACGGTGAATTTTCTTTGATATAACAGAGAGCACCTCATAAGAAGGTTTATTATTCCAAAAATTATATAAACATTCGTTTTTAAAAACATTCATATTTGTTCTATTCAACCGCAATGGATTCTCTCTAGAAGCTATACTATATTTTTTGTAGATAGAGATGTCTCCATACTTGTCATCATAGAAATTATATTTAGGCTTAGACTTTTGATCCTCATCTACTATCGAATGTGCCTCTCCAGATAACCCAATTGCTCTGTAATATTTATCTTTATGAGAATCGGTAGGGTTGCTATTTGACATTTCTATTATAAAAGTTTCAGAATGGCTTAAAATGGTTTCATCTTTTCTATCTATAATCTTTCCAAATTTGTTATCATTGAAAACAACATAATCCCCTATAGTCGGTGTAAGATTTTTTTCTGTATTCCACTCAAATAAAGAAAATAGTGGTAGTATATTAGATCTGATAGGCATAGCATAACGTATCATTTTTTTTATACGACTCGGATGAGGTCCAAATTCGATAAGCCTCCCCATATCTTTGTAATCAAGCTTAGTATTATCTGGAAATGGATATTTTTCTAATAAGTAATCTATTTTTTCATCAATATCTAAGAATAATATTTTATTTGCATCTTTAGATGTTTTGTCAAAAATGCTTAGCTCTTCTCTGTTAAGAAAATTCAATTCAGATGAATTGCACTCATGTAAAAGTCTGCTAAAAAAAGTATCATACCAATTATAAATCTGTACATAGATTGTAAATATTTCGTTTAAATATCCAAAATCACTTGGATGAGTACTGCTCAATGTTCGCTCTATAGATCCATAATTATGAAGGAAGACCTCATTATTGGTGGAAAGAATTGTTTTTTCAGCCATCTCATCAACTCTTTTGATATACTTTGATAATTCTTCCTTATGATCAGGGTTAGAAAGGTTTGAATCAGTAACACCACTATCGCTATATTGTAGACTATCTAAGTGAACGCCAAGATGACCAAAAAGATCGTCTAATAACTCTAATAGCGAAGAAGTATTTGAGTTTTTATTATTACCCATGAGAATAGTCTTATTTGCCTCATAATCTTTAAAGCTTACTTCAGATGCTCCGTAAGGTTCTTGAGCCATCTCTATCATATAATAGTCTTTTTGATTTGTTGAGTAATGTAAAGGGTAGATCGCGGGAATCCATCTTTTTATTATTTTATAGTATTCCATTAAATCTGGCTCATAATCAAAAACAGTAGATGGAGCATAGCCTGATCTTTGATTTTCTGAGTGTGTTATCTTATCAAATTCATCATCAGCAGAAAAATATTTTTTTTGATTAGGTATCGATTTATATGAATCATTTTTTTTAAATTTTGAAAAATCTTTGTTATAATGTAAAAAATGTCGGCTTAAAATATTTAAAATTTTCTTGTCATCAAGAGAGGAATCGGGAACTTCATAATGGATATTTTTCCCCGACCTCGATTCGATATCATATCCTTCCTTCAATAATCTTTCATGTTCCACATCGGACATTCCTGGTGGCCTATCTATTTTTTTTCTATGTTCTGAACTAAAAGAAAAAGAAGATACAAGTTTTGGGAAATTTCCTAAAGGAAAGCGATCTATTATTATGTTATTATCCTTTATATCGGACATAACTTTACTTTCAGAGTTCGGAATGCTTGACGGTGATTCAAATTCGTACAATAGCTCATGAAGTTTATTTTTAATTATTTCTAAGATTTTGAGCTTAGTATGAATTAAGTGAAATATATTTTTATATCTATCAGGAGAGGTATCTAAGTTTTTACTGTATAAAGCTGATTTAAACTGATCAAAGTCATTTCTTTTGGCTGCATCTACAATATAACCCCTTTTTCTAAACAACATGTCCCTTACTTTTTTTGAATATGGTTCAAATCGCATTCTACTAAAACCAAGATGTCTTGTCTCTTTTATTCTATAACGCTCTTCTATGAAATTGAAAACAGCCGCAAGACCATCAGATTCAAGCATTTCTTTTTGCTCTTTAAATAAATTTAATAGATATGACAATGATTCTTCTAGAGAGGATGGTGGATAATTAAATATAGCCTCTAAAGCATGCCCACTTCTATCCGCACCAATATCTGCTTTCTCTTTCATTTCCGATGCAAATTCTGAATAGAATTTTCTAAGAAAAAATGGGAGTTTTTCCATTATCTCAAACAATTCATCACTATTGATAAAATCATCAAGAAGCTCTCCAGCATCTCTCCTATACAATCTATTGTTTTGAACCTGAGTTGGTAGAGTTTCTGGTCCCTTTCTTAAATATGCAGGTATCTCTAAGTCTTCATTTTGATTAAAGTCATCAAAGATTAACGTAGGTTCTTCTTCTTTTTTAGATTTGTCAATCTCATCTAAAAGTCCTTGTAGCATGTATATATTAATAGTATAAGGAGCAATAGCCGTATTAAGAAGTGATAGAAATTTTTCTATTGTAACAACTTGATTCGTCACAATATTTTTACTAGATGTTTTCTGTTTAATAGCCATAAAAATTTTACTTTTTTGATTTTAAATCAATTATCTCTTTTCTTTCATATTTCATAATTAATGAACTTAACATTTCTACAGTACCATGTAAAGTTTCTACTTCTATATTATTATTAAGCATATTCTTCAATCCACCATCCTTGTTAAGAAGATATCTTAATTCTTTAATAATTGTTTTTAAAGATTCATTTCCACTATAAGACATTATTTTCCTCGTTTATTAATTCCTTTAACACTCTCTCGCCATTATCATTATCTTTATTTATTTTAAGAACTATCTTATCAAGCTCTTTCATGAAGCTCTTATTGCTGTCTTCTTTTGATATTTTAATACCCTCCTCTATTGATATATTCATATAGGTAGTATTTGCCATGAACTCAATCTCCATACATTTTTCAAATATAGCTCGTAATTTTACGGGATTAAGATCGTCAACAAATCTCACATCTTTTATTCCCATTTTTTTCATGTAATGCATCTTCATCATATGGCGCATAAATGGATTAGTAAATGGAAATTCTACTTCTTCTTTAGGGTTTTTAGAATTGTCAGTTTGCTCTAAAATTTGGTCTATCGATTTTTTGAGTTTTTTTCTTAATAGGTCAGTGATTTCTAATTTTTTTTCTAACTTGCTAGTTATAGAATCTATAATTTTCTTATACTCTAATCTCGTTAGTTTGTTTTTGCTTTTTTTTGCCATTGTTAGGATAAAAAAATATGGATAATGATTCGCTTTTGATAGCCTTACAACGTTGCAAGTTTATCAATCAATGATTTTAATAAGGGTATTATCTAGATTGTTAAATCCGAATAATTTTTCTCCGCTAGGATTGATAGTAAATTCAAGGAGTTTTGCATGTCTTATATCGCTAATTTTATTGGAGATGTCTCTTTTTAATAAAGATTTTGCCTCTCTCAGCCATTGATCTTTTTCATCTCTAACTTGTATTTTAGAACTGTTATTTTTGTAATCATGCAATCTTTCTTCAAATTTCTGGACAAAAGCGCTTGAATCTGAAAAACAGCATCGGTATGATTCTGCAATTTTTGATTCAAAATCATCTATCATTGTATTGTGATTGACATGGTTTGAGGATTTACTATCGATTGTATTATTAATAAAATATCTAAATATAGCAGCTGATTTTGGTTGAAGCTTATATTTAGAGCCCTCTATTATAATTATATTACGATCTATCTTTATATTTTCTAAGGGAGTGACCATATCAATCTTATCCTGGACCATTGTTGTGATATTGTTGACATTGCTTAAATCGATACCTTTTAGAAAATTACCTAAACCAATAAAAGGAAGGTTGAATACGGTAATAGCTTGCTCTTTATCTGAAGAATCTGATGGGAACCACCATTCTTTATCATTCCATTTTGAAATAGGAGCTAAAACATGAGAGACTTGATCACCAGACCTACCATAAAGCATTGCAGCTTGAGACAAAGCTATACTGGAAGATTTTCTTCCACCTGATATTAAAAAAGTAATATTATTATTTGATTTAACTGTCTCTGATTGAACAATGCTAAAATATTGAAGGAATTCACTGTGAGCATCTTTATTTGTTCTTAAATCAGCTAAATCTCCCCCTTTTGAATCTTTAAGCAATCTAATGTCGATAATATCTAAGAAGTCGCTATATAAGTCATTTATTTTAAGTTTTGAGCCTAGTTTTTTGATAGTTTCTCCTTTTATCAGATATCTATCTATTAGATCTCGACCATGCGTAGTTGTAATAATTATAATTTTATCAAAAATATTATTTCTATTTTTATCAATAGAGTCATAAAGAAATTCTGTAATGATTTGTGGACTATCTCCAGCAGAAACAATCAATGTGTTATTCATCTTCATATTTATCTACTCCTGCTATTTCATCGGCAATATCGCCAAACAATGCCCATGAAACAAAGAAACAAAGCCATACAGCACCTATTGTAAACCAAAAACCTTCAATCTCCATTATTTCAGGCCAAAAAAAGTAAATTCCTCCAAGCAATAATAAGAATAATGTGTTAAAGCAGCCCATAGAGATCTTTAGCAATCTTCCAATTTATCAATTTCAACAGCTTTTACCGAATCTTGATTCTTTTTTTGATCAAATGATTTTTCAAGAAAGAAAGAAACTTCTAATCCTCTTTCTACGCCTTTACCATTAAAATTTAGATCACGAAATGTGAAATAATAATCTTCTTCTTCTGAAGTACTTATAAATCCTGACTTCCCATCCCCTATGATTGCTTTAATTTTTCCTGTTTTTTTCTCTTGATCTGCATAAGGATTAGGTTTTTCTTTTTCCCAAAAAGATGACAGTTCTTTAATAAATTGTTCTCCAGATTTTTCAAATTGTTCCTCTATATTATGTTCTTTCATTACGCTCTGTAAGTCTTCTGGTATTGCCCACCCTTCTTCGTCTCTCAAAGCATATGCAAGCTGGATGTGCAGCTTTCCATACTCTTTAAAATTATCAAATTGAAGCAAGTTGCAACCTAAATCATAATACATTTCCCATCTAAAACCAGGATCTGGATTCTTTTTTGACAAAAAACATCCTTGTATTAAATAATCTCTTTGTTCTTCTAGGTTAGAATTTTTGTAATGCATTTTTGCTATATCAAGATAAACAAACCATTCGTTTTTTTTAATTAGCACATCCTTCAATAAATCTATAGACTGTTCTATATATCCACAGTGTCCCTTCGATAGAGCATATCTTCTTTCCCACCAAATACGCGATGAAGAATTAGGAAATTCTTCAATTCCTTTTTTTGAAATCTCTAGACAGTCATTCCATTTTTCAAGTTCTTCACAAGCTTTTGTTGTCTTTGAATACCATTTCTCTCTATCAGAAGATATTGTCCTTCCTTCCCATACTCTTGATTCATTATCTAAAATAGAAGGGTCTACTTTCTTGCTTATGCTATAGACAGTCTCCCAACTATTGTTTTTGGAAAAATGATCTATTGTTTGATATAAAGCTTTTCCTGACCAGAATTTTCTATTTTTCTCAAGAGATAATATAATATCTAAATTTTTTTCAATATTTTTAGAATCAAAATCGGGAGAATTCTGACTAATTTTTCCCATATAAAGCGACCAAGCATAAGTACTTCTGATATACTCAAAATCGCTATGTTCTTGATAAATTTTTTCTGATAATGTTAATGCTTCTTTATATTTCTTAATTTTACAAAGACAATATGTTAGACCCCAACCATCCCATTGATCTCCATTTTTATCATAGAGTTCTCTATACATTTTAGCAGCTTCCTCAAATCTACCATCATCTTTTAATAGTTTCGCTTTTTCTTGTAAGTCGTTCATTTTTTATTTAATAACCTGTCTAAATGTGCAAGTTTTTCTACCTCTCTTTGATTTACAGAGTGTGGTTTATTGACGAAATAATCTTTCTTTTTTCCTCTTGTAATTGCGGTATAACACCATCGAAAATAGTCTTCGGTATTTTTATTTAATCCTATATGTGTTCCAAAGTCAATAATTGCATGATCCCACTCACCTCCTTGAGCTTTATGGCAAACTGCGGCATAGCCATATTTAACAACAATAGGATACAAATAGTTTTTATCAGTATTCTTTGTAGCAAATAATGCATAATAATTCATATACCACAATTGACGATCCGGATTTATTAAGTTATTTTCCAAAATAATAAGCTCTTTCTGTTCAAGATTTCCAAAGCTATTTATATATTCTACAGTAATTGTTCTATAATAAAGAGTAATTGGGATTCTTAAATTTCCATTATCATCTTCTTTGGCCTTATCTCTCCATTCTTCTTTATCAAAAGGTTCTAATGCGTTAAAGAGCATATCACGAACCTTTTCTTCGCTTTTACCAATTTTTATAACTTTCAAAAACTCTCCGTTAAATATATTATGATGATAATTATTTTGGATACAAATCAAACGTTCGCCTTCAACAAGTCTGTTAGATTTTGACCTATCATCTTCTACTTCAAATAATTTTTTTCTGATTTGAGTGTTATAGTTATTAGCGATCCCGTTTGAATGAGTGATCAAAATATTACTATTTAAGTTATGCGTATTATAAGTGGATGTGTATGTACTTACAGCATCCTTTGCGCTTATTTCTTCTATATCCTGATATTCATCAGTTGCAATGTTAAGATTGTGATATGTTTTATTAGATATATCTTTTCTTAATTTTGAAGCATTTGCCAATATACCGCTCTCCATCTCTTGTCTAAAAACATCAGTTAGTTGGCATTCATCTGTTTTCAGCCCAAATTCTTTTGATATATATTCTGATGAAAGAGCTGGAGAATAGCTCATATTGACTGGTGTGAGCTGTGACGAGTCTCCAACAAAAATTATTTTCCTAGATAATGCATTTCTTAAATCTACATAACTGATTAAATCAGTTAGAAATCTTTCATTGCCAAATTTTATATCAACATCTTTATTTTTACTGGAAGATTCTTTATTTGATAACATAGAAGCTTCATCTACAAAATAAATTGATTTCATCTTATCTCTGTTTTCTGCTAATTGAAATGTACCTTTTCCATAAATCTCTATCTCTTTTAATATTTTTTCCAAATCTCTCTTTTCTAACCTAAGATTTCTCAATTGATTTTTTTCTGTTATATGCAGCGGTTCTTCTTTTTGCTTTGATTCCAGTTTTTTAATTTCTTCATTCAAATCTTTCATACGGTTTTTAAACTCATGAAAAGAATAAATTCCACGATGTATTGTCATAGCAACATCGGGAGATTTTATTCTATCTCCAACAACTTTTGCTGCTCTGCCCGTGGGCGTATATATCAAGGTTTGGTAATCAATACTATCTAAATATTCTTTAATTAACGCAACAATAAATGTTTTACCTGTTCCAGCATACCCCTTAAGAATAAAGCAATGAGAGTTAGAGCTCAAAAAATTACTCATTTTATTAATAGCTTCATTCTGAGATTCAGATAGAGTTATATCTTTTGATTTAACAAATTCTTTTAGTGATCTTGTCATTTTTTATACCAATTAGGACTTAACCAATCAGTGCTTATGGCATATAGTTTTAAAATCCCTACCAACTCTTCTCTCGTTTTAAGCTTCTTAATTGATTCTAATTTTTCCTTTATATGAGACTCTATATCTTCAATTTTCTTTTTTAAGGACTGGACGTGACCTTGATATACTTTAGGTGATTTCATCAAGCTAAAACCACCATCTAGTGAATTGTAATAGTTTTGCTCTTGTTGTAAATATGTCGGATATAGAATATCGCGCAACTTTGTTAATCTTTTTAGTTCTTGTAAATTGTACATTTCTTCAATATCGGGAAGTCTATCTTTCATTTCTTTCCATTTCTTATATTCATCCCATTCTTCTGATGTTTTATTTAGAGATTTTACCTTCTGCTCCATCTTATCTACCTTGCTTCTCATCTCTTTCATTTTTTCAGTGAGACTGTTTAATTCAGATTGAAGTTCTGATACTTTTTTATTATTAAATATATCCATTATTTACTGCTCAATTTTAATCCAATAGAATTGCCATTATTCCATCCTGCAATCAAATACGATGATGGGCCTTTATTAATTTTTCCTGAAAAGTCTGGATAATTTCCGCTGCTATTAGCGTTTTTAAATAACTTCCCTAACCCGTTTGAAATATTTAAACTAATAAAAGATCCATTATCCCAACCTGCAATTGAGTATTCTCTATTATTTATAGTAATATGTCCCCTATAATCAGGCTGTTTATCTGCTACTTTGAAATTATTGATATACAATCTACCTTCACCTATTCTTTTATATGCGACCATATTGATGGTACAACTTATCCTATATATTTAAAAAAAATCTACATTACAACGTTGTATAGTCTTTTTTACAAATATACAAAATACTTGGAAACTATTTAATACTAAAGATTGTATATAAGGTATGAAAGCGACATTAAGAGGTTCAAACAATGGAGTTAAAATACATGAATAAGATTGAAAAGTTTGTCCTTGGCGGAGTAGCTCTCTGCATTGGATCGCTTATGTTTATTATGAACGAAACAAAAGAAGTAGAGTTAGTCTCTACTCCCCTAGTACCTGAAGTGGTTGAAGTAGCGATTACCGAAGCACCACAAGAGGTCTTAGAAGCCACTATTACCCCTGAAATCGCCGAAATAACACCAGAGGAAGACATAGACACCTCAACAATGGTTATCAGCGAATGGGATAATAAAAAGATGTTAGCAAAAAATGGTGATATCAGCTTTAGAGAAGCCTTTGCAAATGCACGTACACAGTTAGGACCAGGCCAGA